>JGI24540J26637_10000146_pt1 | contig 26959 bp, 28 predicted proteins | sample NorSeaMetagenome_FD_26637 | JGI IMG/M metagenome (IMG submission 26637)
TGAACCCTGTCCGCAACAAAAGGAGATTTGTTATTATAAGCACGTATAATAAAAGCTCTTAAGGTGTCAACCAATGGGTACAAAAGAAGTAAAACTGCTAAAAGAGGCCTTGAAATTAAATTGTCTGTAATCAGAGAGCTTTCGGAGTCTAAAATATAAAATAAAATAAAGGCCATTATAGAGCCTAGAAATAAAGAGCCGGTATCACCCAGAAACACTTTTTTATTACGGTTAAAGTTAAACCATAAAAACCCAAGCAAGGCACTAATAATAATCGGAAAAAATAAAAACCACTCTGGTTTGGAAACAAGAATTATTCCACCAGTAACAAGAAAGAATTTCATAGAAAGAAATGAAGCCATCCCATCTAAACCGTCGATTAAATTTAATGCGTTCACCACTACAACAAACACAAAAACAGAAGAAGTAACCTCTAGCCAATACGGCAGCTCATAAATATTAAACACGCCATGGAAAGAGTCAATACTGTATTCTGTTTGAAACATTAAAACAGCAGCAAAAAGTTGTAAAAATAGTTTTTCTCTGTAACGAACCTCAATTAGGTCATCTGCAAAACCGGTGAGTGTTAAAAAAAACACACTTAATAAAGCGTATAAAGGAATTGTAAGCTGCCCTGTAGAAATACCAAATGCACAAGCTAGACAAATAGCAAAAAAAATAGAAAGCCCCCCAGACCTAGTTGCTGGAAATTTATGAGAGGACCTCTCGTTTACAGGATCTGTAAGCTTATTTCCAATAAAAAGCTTGTTGATGTAACCGTTTAAATAGAAAGAAACAGCAAGTGTTATAATAAAAAAGGCTAAGTATAAATAGAGTTCGGACATTTTAAGTTATTGGTTATATTTGAGGTATGTATAAATTTATTTGTTTGTTTGTGCTAATTGGAACCCAAGGGTTTTTAAGCGCACAAGAATATGAATTTCCAGATAAAATCGACGACAACTTTGTTTTCTTTAAATCAACAGACAATAAAATACATGTTTTAAACAGATCTATAGATTATGTTTTTGAAAAAGGAAAATGGATTAAAAACAAACTTAAATCCAGGTCGTCAAAAAGAGACAGTTTAATTTTATTTCACAAAAAAGGATTTAACAACACGAATTTTAAAGCAATCAACTCTGAAGACAATACTTATTTGCTTTTGGACGGAGGTGGCCCTGTCCTTCAATTAAAAAACGATAGCATTATCAGAATTGATAATTCTGTTGAACAAAAAAATCAGTTTGGTGCAGCAAATTTTACGTACAAAAACAAGATGTATATGTACGGAGGCTATGGAATGTGGTCTTTTAAAAACTATACCACATACTATGATTTTTCATCAAATCAGTGGGAGCTTTTTATAACTCAATCACAAAAACAACCGCATTCGCGTTGGAAGCCAATTTTTAATTTAGTTGGCAATAAACTTTATGTTTTGGGAGGAAGATCCAGTCAAAACTACATGACAGACATTATTTTAAAAGACATGTTTGTTATTGACATGGATTTAAAAACAATAAAGATCTTATCCGAGGAAGTCAGCCCAAAAACACCCCTTCTTTTTCATTCTCACAACAACGGATTTGACCTAGACAACAAAAGAGCTTATCTGTACAATAACAGTGTTAAAGCTTTTGATTTCCCAAACAACAAGTTTTATAACTATAAACAAAACAATCTTTTTTATCAAAAACTAGAAGGCTTTCCCATACTAAGCTTTGTAGATACGTTAGCGTTCGTAAAAAAAACAAACGGGATTAAAAAATTAGTTTTATTACAGACGAGCGAATTAAAAAAAGACTTAGCGGAATCGCTTCCTGTTTTCTTAAGCCCACCTGGAAAAACCTATTTTAAGCAAACTATATTCGCTTTTTTATGTTTGTTTTTAATTGTATTTGTATATAAGCTTTTTTCGTACAAAGACTACATAGAGAACTTAATTCAATACGATAAAAACTGGCTTTATTTTTCGGACAAAAAGGTCAGAATAACTACTGAGCAAAGCCAAGTCATTAAACTTCTTGAAAGAAACGGTCAGTTTAGTTCTATAGAGTTAAACAAAATTATTTCAAAAAATAAAAAATATGCAAAATCTCATCTAACCCTGCTTAGAAAGAACTTTATTAATGACCTAAACAAGGCTTACAACGAATTACTAAACTCAGATCTAACATTAATATCTTCATCAAAACTTCCAAAAGACAAAAGACAGTTGCTTTATAAGACTAGCAAAGAAATATATAAAAAAGTGTCTTTTTTAAAGTTTGTGTTTAAAATATAGCTTCGCTAACAAGCTCACAGAGCTTATTAAAAAAAAGAAAAAAACAAACAATTAAACAGCTGATTTTAGCCTTGTATCTGCTAAGGACAATCTAACTTTAATTGAGTTTATTAACACAGTTAAAGAACGTTCGTTAATACTATCAACAACACCAAGTTTGTTTTTAAAAAGACCAGAGAGAATTTTCACAGTATCCCCTGAGTCAACGTGTTTAGAAGCACCAAAGCCGTTAAGTGCGTTTTTTAACGTTTGAATCTCTTCATGTTTAACAGTTATAGCCTTTCCGTTTCGACGAATAACATTTTTAACAAAAGGGTTTAAATTAACACAGTTATAGTCTAGTTTATTTAATTCAAAAAAAACATAACCAGAAATAGCCGGAACTTTAACAATTTTTACCCTGTCAGACCATTCTCTTTTTTCTTTGTAACAAGGGACGTATGAATTGATCCCTGTCTTTTTAAAATAATCCATAGCCTTTAATTCGCTTCGAGATTTAGAATAAGCAACAAACCAGTTCATAAAAAGAATGTTTATGCAAATATAAAAAATTATAATTAACATTTTATAATGTTCGGTATTTGCTATTATAAATATAAATTATTGAAAAACAACATTTTAAAGGTTCGTTTTTAGGTATTTTGTTTTTGACCCTCCCTTTGTTAACAGCAGTCTTTTCGGCTCGCTTAATCTCTAAATAACTAATGTATTAATATTTTAAAAATGGTTCGGTTTTTCTAATTACAATAAATAAACATTTTTTTAAGAAGAATATAAAAACTCTTAATTAAATTTGTGTAATGAACATATTAATAATTGGATCAGGAGCCAGGGAACATGCTTTTTGTTGGAAGCTTAAAGAGTCTAATAAAGCTAATGATATTTTTGTTGCACCAGGGAATTCGGGTACTGCAAAAATTGCATCTAACTTAAGCATAGACGTATTGAACTTCGAAGAATTAAAAAAGTCTATCCTAAATTTATCAATTAATCTAGTTATTGTTGGACCAGAAATTCCTTTAATTGAAGGCGTTGTTGACTTTATTAATAACGACATTGACCTGGCCTCCGTTCTAGTTGTTGGACCCTCGAAAGCCGGAGCAATGCTTGAGGGAAGTAAAGACTTTTCGAAAGAATTTATGTTTAAACATAATATACCGACAGCTAAATATAAAAGTTTTAACTGTGAAAACTTAGACAAAGGATTAGACTATTTGGGAACTATCCCCCCACCATATGTTTTAAAAGCAGATGGTCCAGCTGCTGGAAAAGGAGTCTTAATAATAGATAATTTAAAAGACGCTAAAAACGAATTAATCAACATGCTTAAAAACAATAAGTTTGGAGCGTCTGGGCACAATGTGGTTATTGAAGAGTTTTTAGATGGGATTGAACTTTCGTGTTTTGTTTTAACAGACGGAAAATCCTATAAAATAATGCCCTATGCTAAAGATTATAAACGCATAGGAGAAGGAGATAAAGGGCTTAATACAGGAGGAATGGGAGCGGTATCTCCAGTCCCTTTTGCCAGCAAGGAGTTTTTGAGCAAGGTTGAAGAACGTATAATTAAACCTACCATTAAAGGTCTAAAACTAGATAATCTTCCATATAAAGGATTTGTTTTTATTGGCCTTATTATGGTTAATAACGAGCCTTATGTTATAGAATATAATGTAAGAATGGGCGATCCAGAAACTCAAGTAGTGCTTCCAAGAGTTAAGACCGATTTTTTAGAGCTTATGATAAGTACGGCAAAAGGATCTTTGAGTGAATGTAATATGGAAATTTTAGATGAAACTTATTCAAATATTGTACTGGTTGCCGGGGGATATCCAGAAAACTATGAAAAAGGAAATATCATAACAGGAATACCAGAAGACACCGAAAACACCATTATATTCCATGCAGGCACCAAGGCTGTAAACAATGATGTTTTAACTAATGGAGGAAGGGTTCTTTCGATTGTGTCTAAAGGACAAGACCATAATGAAGCCATTTCAAAATCTTACAAAGTAGTTGAGAAAGTAAATTATAAGGATAAAAACTATAGAAGAGATATAGGTTTTGATCTATAAAAAAGAGTGTGCTGAAGGATCTTTATCTTCTTCTCCGCTTTTGTCAAATCCAACTAGTTGAATCATCCAATAAACAAGCAAAGAGGCAATAATGGCTATAAAAATAAAATTAATTCCATTTGCCAAAAGCCAGCTTTTAAGCTCTACAGATCTTAAAAAATCAAGAGGAGTTAAAAGAATCTCAACAAACAAATACTCAATAAGGCTAAAAAAATCTTTCATTTCTGTGAATTATTTGCCAAAAATAATAAATACTCTAGTTTTTCAACAAGAAAACTGATAAAATATTCTTTATAGATTCATTATCTTTGATTTTTATAAATCTAGCAGATGACAAGCACACACTTCTTTGAAATTTTTGAGAAATCTATAAAGGATTACCACGTTTATGACTCTATTGAGACAGAAATTAAAAATCCGTATAACAAAGATCAATTCGAATATCTTTTATATCAAAAAAACTGGATTGATACAGTTCAGTGGCATTTGGAAGATATTATAAGGGATCCTGAAATTGAGCCGACCGAAGCTTTAAAAATAAAAAGAGTTATAGACGCTTCAAATCAAAAAAGAACAGATCTTGTTGAATTTATTGACGGCTATTTTTTAAATAAATATAAAAACATAAAGCCTAACAAAAATGCAACACTTAATTCTGAAACTGTTGCTTGGGCATTAGACAGGTTGTCTATTTTGGCTCTGAAGATTTTCCATATGTCTGAAGAAGCAAATAGAGAAAGCGCTGAGCAATCTCACAAAACCAATTGTCAAAACAAGCTGGATGTTTTAAATGAGCAGAAAATTGATCTAAGCACTGCTATTAATCAGCTTATTGAAGATATTGAAAAAGGGAATAAATACATGAAAACTTATAAGCAAATGAAAATGTATAACGACGAGGAATTAAATCCAGTTTTATATAAGACCAAAAAGTAACACTCATATGAGCCACCTTTTAATATTACGATTTTCGTCAATGGGTGATGTTGCAATGATAATTCCTTCTCTTAGATGTTTAACTATAGCATATCCTGACATTAAAATAACAGTTGTTACAAACGAATTNTACAAGCCCTTTTTTAGCGAATTTAAAAACATTAATTTTTTTGCAACAGATTTTAAAAATTCTCATAAAGGAATAAAAGGNTTGCTTAANCTTTTCAAAGAATTAAAAAACTTAAAACCAACACATGTTGCTGACCTGCATTCTGTTCTTCGCACACATTTTCTTGCGGTTCTTTTTAGGCTAAGGTTTATAAAAATCAAAAAAATAGACAAATTAAGANCTGACAAAAAGAGACTGTTTAGAAAGTCAAACAAAGTGCTTAAACCCTTAATTCCAACTCAATACAGATACAGTGAGGTGTTTTGTAGGCTGGGCTTTAATATTGATTTGACCTCCCACCAGTTCCCTTTGCCTAAAATAATAAACGACAAAGCACAAGGTTTTTTATCAGCTATAGAGAATGGAAAGAAAAAAATAGGAATCGCTCCTTTTGCTTCCTTCACTGGAAAAATATATCCATTAGACCTTATGCAAAAAGTGGTTGCTTTTCTACAAAACGAGAATTATGTTTTATTGTTTGGNAACGGCAAATATGAAATAGACATTTTAAAAGTCTGGGTCAAGGCATATCCAAATGCTTTAGGATGTTATGTTTTAGACTCTCTTGAAAGTGAGCTGGAGATTATTTCAAATCTGGACGTTATGCTTTCTATGGATTCTGCAAATGGTCATTTGGCAGCAAACTATAATGTGCCTGTAATTTCATTGTGGGGNCTAACCCACCCTTTTGCGGGNTATGCGCCATTTCTGTCTAAACCAGAGNACGAACTTACTTCTANCAGAGAAACATATCCTATGTTACCAACATCAGCTTATGGGAATAAAACACCAAAAGGTTATGAAAATATAATGAGATCAATTGATGTTAATGATGTCATTTTAGCAATAAACAAGGTTTTGTAGCGACTACACGTCGTCAAAATCAACGGTTATTTCTTTAGTTTCAGGAATTGCTTGACATGTTAAAACNAATCCTTCTTCAACTTCCGAATCTGTTAAGATATTGTTTTGAATCATCGTGGCTGAACCAGATTTGATTTTTGCAATACAAGAGGAGCAAACTCCACCTTGACAAGAATACGGCACATCAATGTTTTTTTGTAATGCGGCGTCTAGAATTGTCATTTTTTCCGGAATATCAAGATCTAAGGTTTCTTCGTCATAGATTATTTTTGCAGACGATCCGCTTCCTTTATCGTTCTTTTTAGAGACAGGCTTAGAGTAAAACAATTCATATAAAACTTTGTCTTCAGGATAGTTGGCTTTTTTAAGGGTTTCTTTGGAGGTTTCTATCATTTTTTCTGGACCACACAATAGAATTTTTTCAAATTTAGTTTCGGAGTGTTGTTTTAAAATATAACTGATAAAATCAGAGTCAATTCTACCAAAAGTAGCTTCAGGATTATTTTCTTTACTGTAAATGTTATAGCAATAAAATCTTTTGGGATAGATAGATTTTAATTCCTCAATAGNGCCTGTAAACATAGTGCTGGCTTTAGTTTTATTCCCATACCCTAAAACAAAAACACCAGTTTCGTTTTTTGCTAAAACATCAGAAACAAGAGACATTAACGGAGTAATTCCACTTCCAGCTACAAACGCACAGTAATTAGCACTAGGATTATCTTCAAGCACAAACCTTCCTTCCGGGACAGAAACCTCAATAGAATCCCCTTCTCTTAAAGCATCGTTAACATAGTTTGAAAAAACACCATTTTCTATAGCCTTAACGCCAACTTGAAGGTCTTGGCTTTGTGGTGAGCTGCAAATAGAATAAGACCTTTTAACCTTTTCTCCTTTAATATTTGAAGAAAGCGTTAGGTATTGGCCAGCTTTGAACGCGTACTGGTTTTTTAAACTAGACGGAATTTTAAATGAAATAACTACAGAGTTTAAAGTTTCTTGCTTTATATTAGATACAGATAGGGAATGAATATTATTCAATTTTTTTCTTTCAAATATAATAAACGAAAGCCCAGAAAACTAACCATAAAACATTCTTGTAAGAANGCTTTAAAATGTCTATATTAGCACTATGTTTAAAATGATGTTNAGCCTACAATGGAAAGAATTTAACAGAGGAAAAGCTGTTGGGGGAAAGCTTGTTGCTAAAATTCTTAAATGGTTTGGTATTATATACTTTGCTTTTATGGCCTTTATGATGGGAATAATTGCATCTNNCTATGGAGGACCCTTAGCGGAGTTTCCTTTAGAAGATGGTACAACCGCTTCTTTTTTATACGTCAACAAGCAATTAATTTACGTATTTGTGTACTTAATTGTTATGCGTTATTTTGTTCAGTCACTTCCAGTGTTAAACATTAAAGCTTTACTGTTAACTCCTCTTTTAAAAATAAAAATTGTACGGTTTTCACTTTTAAAAACTGTTTTAACGTATTTTAATATTCTTCCCCTATTTTTTTTAATCCCTTTTTCATTTCTGTTAGCAAGCACAGGAGATTATGATATTGTTGGATTAATTTTTTGGAACATTAATATTATAGGACTTATATACGTCACCAATTTTTTTAATTTTCTGTTAAATAATAAAGACAAACTGCTCTATGGGGTTGGAGGAATATTGGCACTAATAAAAATACTTGAGTATTATTCTATTGTAGATTTTACAGAGTATTCTGAACAGTTTTTCTATTTATTTTATTCTCAGCCTTATGCTGTCGCTTTCACATGGCTTTTAGTCTTTTGGCTTTATAATTATGTAAACAAGTATTTGCTTCAGGGACTTTATATTGATACAGGGCTACAGGTAAAAACTAAAGAAGCCAAAATGGAAGATTTTAGCTTTCTTGATAGATTTGGAAAAACAGCAACATTTATTAAAAACGACTTACGTCTTTTAAAACGATCTAAGAGAGCGCGAACAGCTGTCTATATGGGAATTGGGATGCTTTTTTATGGAATTATTTTTGTCCCCTCCGAAGAGATCTTAGGATCTGGTTTTCTTTTTTTTGGATATCTTTTTTCCACCGGTGGATTTCTGTTCATGTTTGGATCATTTGTGCCTAGCTGGGACAGCCAGTATTACCCCCTTATGATGACTCAAAATATCGAGTACAAAGAATACCTAAACTCGAAGTGGTCGCTTATGATAATAGGAACTGTCATCTCAACTGTGCTTGCGTCATTTATTTATTCTTTTTTTGGAGTAAACGCTGTTTACGCTGTTTTGGCAGGAGCTTTTTATAACATTGGAGTGAACGGTTATTTGACACTCTGGGCAGGAGCCTACACAAAATCTCCAATTGATTTAAATTCTAGCGCAAACGCTTTTGGAGATAAAAAAGCATTTAATGCCAAAACAATGCTTGTTGGGATTCCTCAAATGCTTTTGCCTGTTTTGGTGTATTACTTTACAAGTCAATATTATGATCACTTTACAGGATGCTTGGCTGTTGCTGTTTTAGGAACGCTTGGAATACTTCTAAAACCTATTGCATTTAACTTAATTTTAAAAGCTTATAAAACAGAAAAATACTCAACACTTAAAGCCTATAAAACAAATTAGTTGTTATGATTAAAATTGAAAATCTTACTAAAAAATATTCAAAACAAACCGTTTTAGATATTCTTTCACTAGAAATCCCATCTGGACAAACTTTTGGGTTAATTGGAAATAATGGAGCTGGAAAAACAACACTTTTTAGTTGTTTACTGGATTTAATAAAACCAACAAAAGGGAAAGTCATTAATAATGACGTTGAAGTTTCTACAAGCGAGGACTGGAAATCTTTTACAACAGCGTTTTTAGATGAGACTTTTTTAATCGGTTACCTAATGCCTGAGGAATACTTTTATTTTATTGGAGAATTAAGAGGACTATCAAAAATTCAAGTCGATAATTTTGTTTTAAAATTTGAAGATTTTTTCCACGGAGAAATATTAGGAGGAAAAAAATATTTAAGAGATCTTTCAAAGGGAAATCAAAAAAAAGTAGGTGTAATAGCAGCTCTAATAGGAGAGCCAAAGGTTATAATTCTTGACGAGCCTTTCGCAAATCTCGACCCTTCAACACAAATTAGGCTAAAAGGAATAATAAAAGATTTAAGCAAATACAATGACACCACTATTCTGGTCTCAAGTCACGATATTCAAGATGTTACAGAGGTTTGTGATCGAATTGCCCTTCTTGAAAAAGGAAAGCTTATAAAAGACATCAAGACAAACAAAGAGACTCTAAAGGAATTAGAAACTTATTTTAAGGGTTAATAAAATTAAATTTCTTTATTTTGGTTAATTAAGCAAACATGAGTAAGCCTAATTATCTATTAATATAAGTTTGAGAAAAGTAATACTACTATTTTTTGTGATACTGATTTCTGGATGTTCAACCCAGAAAAACAAGACCTTAAACAAGAAGTATCATTCGGCTGTTTCTACATATAACATATTGTTTAACGGAAACGAATCAATTAAAGAAGGTCAGGATAGTTTTTTAAAATCTTACAATGAAGACTTTTGGGAAATCTTAGCCGTTGAGCCTATAGAGTCTACAAATAAAATCATAACCGTAGATGGTCTAGAAAATAAAAGTTTTCTAAAAGCTGAAGAGAAAGCAGCAAAAGCGATTCAAAGACATTCCATGCTTATTGGAGGAGTGCAATACAATCCCAAAACTCAAGAAGCTTATTTAATGCTTGGTAAAGCTAGATATCTGGATCAAAGGTATATTCCGGCACTTGATGCTTTTAATCAGGTTTATAAATTAAATATTGATAGTCAAGAATGGCAACAGTCGGTAATATGGAAAGCAAGGTGTAATATTCGTTTGGAGCAAGAGCCTACGGCTGTTGAATTATTAAAAAATCTTTTAAAGAATAAAAAAATTAAGCCAGAAACTATAGCAGAGGCTAACTCGGTATTATCTATGGCTTATCTAAAGCTAGACAAAAGAAAAGAGGCCTTGAATACACTAAAGATAGCCTCGAAAAACACTAAAGATAAAAACGATAAAGCAAGACTTCTTTACATTGAAGGTCAACTATATGAAAGAGAAAAAAACATAGATTCAGCAAAAACTGTATTTAATCAAATTTTAAATTTCAAAAGAAAAGTTTCAAGAAATATTTTTATAAATGCAAAAGTAAAAGCTCTTTTATATTCAGATTCTTTAGATTCAGAAAAAGAATTTTCGAAACTAATTAAAAATGAAGAAAACAAACCTTATTTAGACAAAATATATTACGGCTATTCCAGCCTTCTTTTTTCTTTAGACTCCATTAATTCTGGAAAGGATTTTTTAAAAATGGCAATAAAGGAAAACTCATCTGATAAAAAGTTAAAGTCAAAAGCATACATCAAGTTTTCAGAATTAAATTTTAAGGACTCAAATTTTTTATTGGCTGGCAAATACTTGGACAGCACACTTAAAGTGTTAGACCAAAACTCTAAAGAGTTTTGGTTTTATGAAAGACAGAAAAAAGGAATTCAAAACGTTGTTATTCTTGAAGAAAATATAATTTATTATGACAGTTTAATAAGACTTTCAGAGTATGATAAAAAGAAGTTAGATGAAATTTTAAAATCAATTAATATTGAAAACCAATCTGATATTAACCCCAATATACCAAGTCAATCAAGTTTAGACAGAACATTCAAAAAAACCAATTTTTATTTTTACAATGACAGAATAGTTGCTTTTGGAATAGAATCTTTCAAATCAGTGTGGGGGAACAGAGAACGTGACACATATTGGAGAGTTGAGAAATCAATCATAAACAACAAGGAACTATCTAACGAAATAAATAAAAACGAGCAACTTGAAGAAGTCGTTTTGGAAAACGAAGCACAAATGCAGGAACTGTACAAAGACATACCATTTTCTCAATTTAAAAAAGACAGTATAAAGAATCTTTTAGACATATCTAAATTAGAATTGGCCGAGTCATATATTCTGAAATATACAAACTATAATATGGGAGAGAATATCATTACTCAATTTTTGTCCAAGAATCCAAACTCTAAAAGAGCTACTAAAGCAAAATATTTGCTTTACAAATCTTACAAGGTTCAAGGCAACTCAAAATACATTGAAATAAAAGAGGACATTATAAAAAACGACTCGCTTTCAAGATTTGCAAAAATATTATTAAAGGATCAAGATCTTTTGATGGATGAGAACAAGTCCTTGGCGCTTATAGATAGTCTAGGAAAGATGTTTAATAATCAAGATTTTGAAAAAATTATAAAATCAGTTGATTTAAATATTGATATTATAGAGAAAGAAGATTTTCAGATTGATTTAGAGCTATTAAGAGCTCGGTCCTACGGAAGGCTGGAAGGTATAAAGAAATACAACGAACTTCTTAAAGAAGTATCAAAAAAATATGCTGATAACCAAAAAGCGGAAGGCTTAAACAAAATCATTTCTAATATAAATAGAAAATGGAAGGAACCCGGCACATCAAGCCCATCAAAAGATTTCAAATTGATATTTGTTGTCGGCAATACTGATTTTAATAAAAANGACCTTTTAAAAATTGATACTGAAATTAATTTGGCCCTTAAAACTTCAAACAGGGTTTCTTTTGACGTTTACAATTATCAAAACAAACTACTGGTTATTCATGATTTTAAAAGTAAAGAAAAAGCAGAAAACACTGCTTTAAAAATAGCTAAAGAAATNCCTGAGTTACGACTAAAAAATAATTTTGTAGCTTTGTCTTCCCAGTATAAAAACATGCTGATTTACAAGACTTTAGACTTGAATTAATAATATGGCGTTTAATTTATCAAATAACAAACAGATGCAACAAAATAGAGAATCAAATAAAATTGATATTATTGAAAAAACAACAGTAATAGTTGGTAACATCACCTCACAGGCAGATTTTAGAATTGACGGAAAAGTTGAAGGGACTATCTCGACTACAGGAAAAGTTGTAATAGGTGAGGAAGGAATAGTTTCAGGAAAAATTATTTGTGAAAATTCAGATGTCGCAGGAACTATTAAAGGAAATTTAGATGTCGCAGGAATTTTGTCTTTGAAGTCTTCTGCTAGAATTGAAGGAGAGGTTGTCGCAGGCAAGTTGGCCGTTGAGTCAGGAGCAAGCGTAGATGCAAGTATTTCTATGAAAGGTGCTAAAAAAATGAAAGCACTTTCTTCAAATGAAAAAATAAATTCTGAAAAAACAGCGTAACCCTTTTATCATCTTTATTGGTCTTGTTGCCCAAATGGGTTTCACAATTTTCTGTTCAGCTTCTTTGGGAAAGTACATTGACAGTACTTATAATTACGGNAAAACCTTTACAACATACTTAACTTTATTTGGGGTAGCATTGTCGTTTTATGTCTTAATAAAACAACTAAAAAAAATAAATTAAAACTCTTAAAAAATTCTTCTTTCTTAATTTTTGTTTTTTAGTTAATAACCTTACATTTGCGCACATATTTTAATCCAACAATTAAGGCTTAAGTTGAAAAATTTTAAATATTCTATAGTCATATTATTTACCTTGATTTTTGGGCTTTCAATTTCTGCAGCACCAATTGACAACAATACTAAAGATTCAAAGAAAGGCGGAGACCTTAAAACAGAAATCAAAGAATACATTAACCATCATTTAAAAGACAGCCATTCTTATTCTATTACATCTTGGATTAATGAAGAAACCGGCAAAAAGGTATACATAGAAATTCCTTTACCAGTTATTTTATACGACAACGGGTTTCATTTTTTCATGTCGTCTGCTCTAAAGCACGGTAAAAAAGTTGTTGAAAGTAACGGGAGTTTTTTTAAGTTAAATTATCACGACAGTAAAATATATAAAACTAATAAGGAGGGTGTTTTAGATTACAACGAGGATCATCATCCACTAAACGCGCAGCCACTTGACTTTTCAATAACAAAAAATATTGCCACTATTATGCTTGTGGCAATTCTAATGTTCCTGCTGTTTTCAGGTTTGGCAAAATCGTTTACAACTAATAAAGGAATATCTAAGGGAGTAGGAAGGTTTTTCGAACCTATTATATTGTATATAAGAGATGAAATTGCTATTCCAAATATTGGAGAAAAAAAATATAAAAACTACATGAGTTATTTATTAACTGTGTTTTTCTTTGTTTGGTTTTTGAACATGTTAGGACTAACACCATTAGGTGTGAATGTAACAGGAAATATTGCAGTTACTTTTTCACTGGCACTACTAACGTTTTTAATAACAAACTTTACAGCCAATAAAAATTATTGGGGACATATATTTTGGATGCCAGGAGTTCCTGTGTTTATTAAATTAGTTTTGGCTCCAATTGAGCTTTTAGGTGTTTTTATTAAGCCGTTTTCACTGCTTATTAGATTATACGCTAATATACAAGCAGGACACATAGTGCTTTACAGTTTAATTGGGTTAATGTTTATTTTCAATAATTTAGTTGGCTCAAGTTTATCGTTTGCATTAGCTTTTTTCATCGCAATTATTGAGATTTTAGTAGCGCTATTACAAGCTTATATTTTTACAATGCTATCGGCATTATATTTTGGATTTGCAGTTGCGGAGGAGGATCATTAAAAAAGAATGTTTAATTAAAATTATATAAATATGGAAATACCAGTAATCGTAGGTGGAGGATTAGTAGTAATCGGAGTTGGAATTGGAATCGGATTGATAGGAAACGGAGCTATGGAAGCTATCGGACGTCAGCCTGATGCTAGTGGAAAAATTCAAGTTGCTGCTCTTATTTTAGCTGCCCTTGTTGAAGGTATAGGCTTTGCTGCACTTTTTGCACTATAGTCAATTATCAAAACTTTTTACAGCACAGCTAACCTTGTGAAAGCGTGCTGTAAAAAGATAATTTAAATAATTAAAAAAATGGAAAAACTTATAACTGAATTTTCGATTGGTTTGTTTTTTTGGCAAACAATTATATTCATTCTGTTAATTTTTTTACTAAAGAAATTTGCTTGGAAGCCTATTTTAGACGCAGTAAATGAAAGAGAAGAAGGGATAAAAAACGCATTGCTTTCGGCTGAAAAAGCTAAAGAAGAAATGGCCTCTTTACAGTCTGACAACGAAGAGACTTTAAAAAAGGCAAGATCTGAAAGAGATTCACTTTTAAAAGAAGCTCGAGAAATCAAACAACAGCTAATTGATGAGGCTAAAAATGAAGCCAAAAATGAAGCTAAAAAAATTATTTCTCAAGCACAAGAAACTATTCAAAACGAAAAAAATGCTGCGATTGTNGATTTAAAAAATCAAGTAGCAAGCCTTTCCATTGACATAGCAGAGAAAGTTTTAAAAGAAAAATTATCCGACGATCAATCGCAAATGAATTTAGTTAAAGACCTTGTTAAAGAAGTTACATTAAAATAAATGAAAACAAATAGAGCTGCAATTCGCTATGCTAAAGCATTAATTTTAGAATCTATTGAAAAAGATAGTCTAGAATCAATGTATTCTGACATGCAGACAGTTCTAAAAACTTTTAAAGAAAATCAAAATTTACAATCCTTAACTGAAAGCAGAGTAATTAAAAACAGCGTTAAATTAAGCACTCTTAATTTAATCTTTAAAGATCTTACGAAACTTACAAATAGTTTAATCAATGTGCTATCAGACAACAATAGAATAGCTCTTTTCGAAGTAATATCATTTAAGTTTATTGAGCTTTATAAAGAACACATGGGGATTCAATCCGCTCTTGTTACGACTGCAGTTCCATTAAACGACGAGATGAAATCTCACGTACTTGAAGTTATCTCTAAACTAACTAATAAGGAAACAATCCTAACTAATAAAACAGACAGCAGTCTTATAGGAGGGTTTGTTTTGAGGCTAGGAGATATTGAATATAACGCCAGTTTTAAAAATAAACTTAAAACTATAAAACAAGAATTTACAAAAAATACTAATTTATCAACATCATAGATTATGTCACAAATTAAACCAGCTGAAGTTTCAGCAATACTAAAAAAACAATTAATGGGATTAGACGCCTCTGCATCTTTAGATGAAGTTGGTACAGTCCTACAAGTAGGTGATGGAATTGCCAGAGTTTACGGATTGTCTAATGTTCAATATGGAGAATTAGTTTCTTTTGATTCAGGACTTGAGGGAATTGTGCTTAATCTTGAAGAAGATAATGTAGGAGTTGTTTTACTTGGTCCTTCAAAAGAAATTAGTGAAGGAGATACAGTTAAAAGAACACAAAGAATTGCTTCTATTAATGTTGGAGAGAAAATAGTAGGGAGAGTCGTGAATGCACTAGGAAAGCCTATTGATGGTAAAGGAAATATTGAAGGCAAGCTTTATGAAATGCCACTTGAAAGAAAAGCCCCTGGAGTTATCTTTAGACAACCAGTAAATGAACCTATGCAAACAGGAATAAAATCCATTGATGCAATGATACCGGTTGGGCGTGGACAAAGAGAACTAGTTATTGGAGATAGACAAACAGGGAAAACAACAGTTTGTATTGATACAATTCTTAACCAAAAAGAGTTTTATGACGCAGGCGAACCTGTTTACTGTATTTATGTTGCTATTGGTCAAAAAGCATCAACAGTTGCGGGAATTGCAAAAACTCTTGAAGACAAAGGTGCTATGGCCTACACAACTATTGTAGCGGCGAATGCCTCAGACCCTGCGCCTATGCAGGTGTATGCTCCGTTTGCAGGTGCTGCGATTGGAGAGTTTTTTAGAGATACAGGAAGACCAGCTCTAATTATTTATGATGATTTATCTAAGCAAGCTGTGGCATATCGTGAGGTTTCACTTTTATTAAGAAGACCACCGGGAAGAGAAGCTTATCCTGGGGATGTTTTCTATTTACATTCTAGATTATTGGAGAGAGCTTCTAAGGTAATTGCAGATGATGCTATCGCTAAAGANATGAATGATTTACCAGATTCTTTAAAGCCTATTGTTAAAGGAGGAGGATCTTTAACGGCATTACCAATTATTGAAACACAAGCAGGAGACGTTTCTGCATATATCCCTACAAATGTAATTTCTATTACTGATGGACAAATATTTTTAGAATCAAACCTTTTTAACTCAGGAGTAAGACCAGCTATTAATGTTGGGATTTCGGTTTCAAGAGTTGGTGGATCTGCTCAAATTAAGGCAATGAAGAAGGTTTCAGGAACACTTAAATTAGATCAAGCTCAATTTAGAGAACTTGAAGCATTTGCAAAATTTGGTTCTGATTTAGATGATGCCACATTAAATGTAATTGAAAAAGGAAAGAGAAATGTAGAAATTTTAAAGCAAGCTCAAAATGATCCATTTACAGTAGAGGATCAAGTAGCAATTATTTTTGCAGGGTCTAAAAATTTACTTAAAAAGGTGCCTGTAAATATGGTTAAAGAATTTGAAAGAAAATATATTGACTTTTTAAATGCAAAACATAAAAAGACAATGGAGACAATTAAGTCAGGAAAATTAACAGATGATGTTATAAGTGTTTTAACTAAGGCTGCGGACGAATTAAGCTCTACATATTAAATAGATTAATTAATGGCGAATCTTAAAGAAATTAGAATTAGAATTGGGTCTGTATCTTCAACTATGCAGATAACTAGCGCTATGAAAATGGTTTCTGCAGCAAAATTGAAAAAAGCTCAAGATGCTATTACAGCAATGAGGCCATATTCTGATAAGCTTTCAGAGCTAATGCAAAGCTTTAGCGGCACTAGTGGAGGAGGAAGCAAATCATTTACTGAAAACAGAAAGCTAAATAAAGTATTGGTTGTAGCAATAAGCTCTAATCGAGGTTTGTGTGGCGCCTTTAATGCGAATATCGCTAAAGAAGCGTCAATGTTTAAGTCAAAAGAAAAATTTAGAGATTCAAAAATTGATTTTTTAACAATAGGAAAAAAAATCAATGACACGCTATCAAAAACTGAAACTATTATTGAAAACGACAGTGATGTTTTCGAAGATTTAAACTATGAAAATGTTGGTAAAATTGCTGACAATCTAATGAATCTTTTTATTTCAAACGATTACGATCATATAGAAATTATATACAACTCATTTAAAAATGCGGCCACTCAGATTATTAAATCTGAACAATTCTTGCCTATACCTATTAAAGAAAATGAAGGATCAGATAATTTAGACTATATTTTTGAGCCTTCTCTTGAAAACATTACTAATACTTTGATCCCAAAATCCTTAAAGATTCAATTGTTTAAAGCTATTAGAGATTCTTTTGCAAGCGAACATGGTGCTAGAATGACAGCAATGCATAAAGCTACTGACAATGCTTCTGAACTTAGAGATGAGCTTAAGCTTACTTACAACAAAGCAAGACAAGCTTCAATTACAAACGAAATACTCGAGATTGTTGGTGGTGCGGAAGCTTTAAATAGCTAAAATTATAATTACTATTTTATCAATTATGGTATTAAAAATAGTCAACAAGTCAAACAATAAACTTCCACAATACGAAACTGAGCTTTCAGCCGGGATGGATGTTCGAGCATTTTTAGATAGTTCAATAACTTTAGAGCCACTTGATAGAATTCTTATAAAAACAGGCCTTTTTGCAGAACTAGAAAAAGGATTTGAAATTCAGGTTAGACCAAGGAGCGGTTTGGCTCTTAAAAAAGGAATAACTGTATTAAATTCGCCAGGCACAATAGATGCTGATTATAGAGGTGAAATAGGAGTTATACTTATTAACCTTTCTAAAGATAAATTTGTTATTAGTTCCGGAGACAGAATAGCTCAGCTTGTAGTTTGTAAACACGAGCAACCAAAAATTGTATTAAGCAACTCTTTAAGTGAAACACAAAGAGGTGATAAGGGATTTGGAAGTACAGGAATAAATTAAATACTATGAAATTAATAATACCCATGGCAGGTAGAGGCTCTCGATTAAGGCCTCATACTTTTACCACAGCTAAGCCGTTAGTTAAAATAGCAGGCAAGAGTATTTTAGCTCAATTAATTAAAGATGCTGTTAAATTGTTAGATGAGCCGATTGAAGAAATGGCTTTTATTGTCGGAGACGAGTCTTTTTTTGGAATTGAAATTGTTCAAGAGTTAAAATTATTAGCACAGAAATACGGTTCAGTCGCAAGTATATATAGGCAACTTAACCCGTTGGGAACTGGTCATGCAATTATGTGTGCAGATAAATCTTTAAGCGGAAAAGCATTAGTAATTTACCCAGACACTTTAATTAAAACTAATGAGAGTTTTGATAAGGAAGCAGATGCAGTTATATGGACAAAAGAAGTTGAAAACCCTGAAGCTTACGGAGTTGTTAAATTAAATGAAAAAGGAAATATAACCGCTCTAGTTGAAAAGCCGAATGAATTTGTTTCAAATCTAGCAGTGATTGGCTTGTATTATTTTAAAGAAATAGCACAATTAAAAAACCAGCTTCAACAAGTTATTGATGAAAATATAATGAATTCTGGAGAGTATCAAATAAATGACGGCTTACTAAAAATGATGAGTGACGGTAAAATATTTAAAGTCGGAAAGGTATCAGCTTGGTTAGATTGCGGAAATGTTAAAAGCTCTATTAATTCAAACAAAGAAATGCTTAATTTTCATAGTAAAGATAAATTACAATTGAAATCAGAAAATGTTAAGTTAATTAATTCAAAGATCATTGAGCCTGTATTTATTGATGACAATGTTGTAATTGAAAACTCCACTATTGGCCCCCATGTTTCTATATATAAAGACACAAAAATTTTAGATTCACATATAGAAAACTCAATAATTGGTAAGCATACTCAAGTTTTAAACGCTCAAATTAACAACTCTATGATTGGTAATAATTGCAAATATGATGGCAATTATAAATCTATAAATATTGGAGATTTCAGTGAGTTAATTTAACTTGCTGTAATGAGAAAAATAATTATTGTCTTTTTCCTGCTTATTACAAGCTGTAATTTAACCAAAAATGCGAGCTCAAACTCAGTTTTAAAAAAAATACCAACAAAAATTTTAAAAGAAAAAATAGACAACAATAAGAATAAATTCTCCTATTTAATGCTGCGTTCACAAGCAACAATTGTTAACAATGGATCAACCAATCAATTCAATCTTTCAATAAGACTGAAAAAACAAGAACAAATCTTAATTAGCGGATCACTTTTAATCCCGCTGTTTAAGGGATTACTTACTAAAAATAATTTAGCATTTTACGAGAAACTCAATAAGTCATTTTACAAAGGTAATTACGACTATATTTCAGAACTATTGAATTTCCAATTTTCATTATCATCATTTGAAAATTTAATAACAGGAAAGCCTATTGTGAATTTGAACAATCAAAAGCTTAGACAAAGTCTAGAAAACAAAAATTATTTACTGAGTTCATTTGACAGAAAAAACAAATTGAATTACAAGTATTATTTTGAGCCTATTACTTTTAATTTGATAAAACAGGTTGTTACAGATAATAAACAAAGTAGTTTAACAATCGAGTACGATAATTTTAAAGCGATAGACAAAAATATATTTCCTCAAAAAGTTATAATAATCGCCCAAAGTAAAGGAAAAGAATTGAAAATTAATCTCAATTCAAAAGTTAGAAGAATTAACGAAGAAATTTCTTTTCCATTTAAAATACCTAGTGGATATAAAAAAATTCAACTATGATTTTTTTTAGAATCTCAAAGCAAAGTTTTTTAATATTAGCATTTTTATTAAGCGCTTTATTAGTCAATGCTCAAAAATCAACTCAAAAGCAATTAGAAGATAAAAAAGCTGACATCAAAAAAGAATTGAAAGAAATAAACGCACTACTTTTCACAAACAAACAAAAAAAAGCAGCACTTTTTAGTGATGTTGAAAACCTTAGTTACAAGATTGAAAGAAAACAAGAACTAATTAAACTTACAAATCAGCAAATAAATCTGTTAAATCAGGAAATTGAAGACAATACTAAATCCATAGAAAAACTAGAAAAGGATCTTTTTGAGGTTAAAGAGGCGTATAAGGAAATGATCTTAAAATCTTTTAAATCTAAATCAGGTAAAAACAGACTTATGTTTATCCTTTCCTCTGAAACTTTCTTTCAAGCATTTAAGCGTACTCAGTATATAAAACAGTATTCGTTATTTAGAAAAAATCAAGCAAAAAAAATAGGATTAATTTCAGAGGAGCTTAAAGAAATTAAAAAAGAATTGCTTTTTAAAAGAGATTTCAAAGAAGGCTTGCTAACAAAAAACAGATCAACTCAAAAAACTTTGGAAATAGAAAAAAAGGAAGCAAACAACATCGTTTATAAACTTAGAAATCAAGAAAAAAAATATAAAAGAAATATTATAGCTAAAGAAAAAGAAAGTCAAAAAATTGATAAGCAAATTGATAAATTGATTAGAGAAGCTATTGCAAGATCAAACAAAAATAAATCTAGCAAAAACCCTAAAGGGTTTAATTTAACGCCAGAAGCAAAAGCATTAGCAAAAAAGTTTGAATTGAATAAAGGAAAATTACCATGGCCTGTTTCAAGAGGCGTTGTCATTCAAAAATTCGGAACTCAACCACATCCTGTTGTTAAAACAGCTAAAATCAAAAGCAACGGAATAGTTATAGCAACTGAAAAATTCCAAAAAGTAAAAACGGTTTTTGAAGGAAGTGTGTTATCCGTTCTTCAGTTTAGAGGAAGTAATCCGACTGTTTTGATTCAACACGGAAATTATATTACAGCTTATAAAAATCTATCGAGAGTGTTTGTTAGTAAAGGAGACAGGGTAAGTTCAAGTCAATATATAGGTGAAGTTTTTACTAACTCTTCTACTGGAAAATCTTCAATTCAATTTAGTGTATTTCAAAAAACCACTCCACTAAATCCTTTACAGTGGATTTTAAAATGAATTAAATTATTTGTAGTTCAAAGCCATTTTAGTCAGGTATTTCCCAAGTATATCAAACTCTAAGTTGACAGCATCATCTTTTTTTAAAGTTTTAAAACTTGTATTGTGATACGTGTAAGGAATGATAGCTACCTTGAATTGAGTAGTTTTTGAATCTATGACTGTTAAACTAATTCCGTTTACAGCTATAGATCCTTTTTCAACAGTAATATTATTTGATTTTTTGTATTCAATTATAAATTCCCAACTTCCATTTTTTTCTTCAACATAAGTACATTTACCAACTTGATCAACATGCCCTTGTATCATGTGACCATCTAGTCTGTCTCCAATTTTCATGGCTCTTTCTAAATTTATAATATCACCAACCATCCAGCTGCCAATGGTAGTTTTATTTGTTGTTTCTTCAATCGCAGTTACTGTGTATGATTTGTTATTTATGCTAACTACAGTTAAACAAATTCCGTTGTGAGAGACGCTTTGATCAATTTTCAGTTCAGACGTTAGCTCGCAAGACAAGGTAATGTCAAGGTTGTTTTTAGTTTTTTTAATATCAACTATTTCTGCTTGGTGTTCAACAATTCCTGTAAACATGAGTATTAATTTATATCTTTAAGATTGGATAAAATTAATAATAATAAAAGAACAAATGACATGAAGAACGAAACTTTACCTATTGTAGGTGTTTCTTGCGGAGATCCAAACGGAATTGGAATAGAAGTCATTTTAAAATCTTTAAGTGACAGTAGAATATTAAGTTTTTTTACTCCAGTGATTTTTTGTAATTATAAATTAATTTCGGATCAAAAAAAACAGCTGAATCTTGAAATAGATCAAATAAAAATTGATTCAAGCCAAAAGCCTGTTAACGGAAAAGTTAATATTATTAATGTTTGGGAGGAAGATTTTATTACAACATTTGGTAAACCAACAAAGGATTCAGGAACAAAGTCATTTTTGTCACTTCAGTCGGCTGTAAAAGCTTTAATTAACGATAGTATTAATTTATTGGTTACTGCTCCAATTAATAAAAACAACATTCAGAGTGAAGAATTTAAATTCCCAGGTCATACAGATTACTTAGCAAAAGAACTTAGTGGTGAAAGCTTGATGTTTATGATCTGTGATGAATTAAAGGTAGGTTTGTTAACAGACCATATTCCTTTAAAAGACATTAATTCACATATTACAAAACAAAGAATTGAGCAAAAATTTTCTTTAATTAATGAATCTTTAAAAAAAGATTTTGGGATACAAAAGCCTAAAATTGCAGTTTTGTCTATTGACCCTCATGTTGGAGACGGGGGAGTTATAGGAAATGATGACCAAGATTTATTAAAGCCAGTACTTTTAGAAATTGCATCAAAAGGTAATTTGGTTTTTGGACCTTTTTCAAGTGACAGTTTTTTTGGTTCAGGGTTGCATAAAAAATATGATGCTGTTTTGGCAATTTACCATGACCAAGGCCTTATTCCTTTTAAAACCTTGTCTTTTGGTTCTGGGGTTAATTATACCGCAGGATTAAATAAAATAAGAACTTCACCTGACCATGGGACAGGCTATGATATTGCAGGTAAGGGACTTGCAGATTCTACTTCTTTTAAAAATGCTATATTTTCTGCAATCGATATTTTAAAATCAAGAAATTTGTTTGATGATCTAAATAAAAACCCGTTAACTTCGTCCAATTCGAAAACAGGAAAAAAATAGTCTGTTAAAATTATAATATTTCTTATATTCGCAGGCTCAAACTTAGCATTATGCAGTTTCTAAATCAGTTTGTAATTAGTTTTACTGGATTAAAAGAAGGAGAGCATGAGTATAAGTATGAGCTAGAAGAGAAGTTCTTTGAACATTTTGATTATAACGATTTTAATAGTTGCAAAATTGACGCAAAAGTTATTTTGAATAAAAAATCTAATTTATTAGAGTTTAATTTTTATTCAAATGGAAAGATCAACTTAAACTGTCATGTTTCTAATGAACCTTTTGAATATATTCAAAAGCATAATATGAAATTGGTAGTAAAGTTTAGTTCTGAATTATCTGACGATAATGAGGAGCTTTTGGTTTTACCTGTTGGTCAAACTCAAATAAATGTAGGGAAATACTTGTTTGAAATGATAGTATTATCTTTACCTATTAAAATTATACATCCCGGAGTAAAAGACGGTTCTTTAGAAACAGAAACCTTAAAAAGACTTAGAGAGTTTGAATCAAATGTTCTTGATAAAAAAGACAAAAGCGATCCCAGGTGGGACAAATTAAAAGATTTAATATAATAGATTATGGCACATCCTAAAAGAAAAATTTCCAAAACTAGAAGAGACAAAAGAAGAACTCACTATAAAGTTTCAGACTCTCAGATAGCAACATGTAAAACTACAGGAGAAGCTCACTTATACCATAGAGCTCACTGGCATGAAGGAAAATTATATTATAGAGGTAAAGTTTTGATTGACAATACTGTAGAAGCAGAAGCTTAATACAGTTTTTTAAAAAAATTGCATTTTTTACACTTTTTTTGCGTTTTTTTGCCATTTTTTGCCATTTTTTTGCCATTTTTGATCAAAATTCTATTAAACGATTTTGAAAAATATTAACGCTTCTATAACTGCGGTGGGTTCTTTTTTGCCTGAGAAAATTTTAAACAATAAAGATTTAGAAACAATTGTTGACACTAATGATGAGTGGATAACAACTCGTACAGGAATTAAAGAAAGAAGAATTTTAGATAAGGGCATAGGAACTTCCCATATGGCAATTAAAGCGGCTATTGCCATTATTAACAAGAAAAAACTAGATCCATTAGAAATTGATTTAGTAATTGTAGCAACTATTACACCTGACATGCAAGCAACTGCAACTGCAGCATATGTAGCTTCTGAAATTGGAGCATCTAATGCTTTTGGGTTTGATATTAGCGCTGCTTGTTCAGGATTTTTATACGGGATGTCTACAGCATCTGCGTTTATTGAATCTGGCAGGTACAAAAAAATTATTTTAATAGGAGCTGATAAAATGTCTTCAATAGTTGACTATTCCGACAGAAATACATGTATTATTTTTGGTGATGGCGCAGGCGCTGTTCTATTAGAACCAAACAGTGAAGGGTATGGTGTTCAAGACGAGTATTTGCGTTCTAATGGTTCTAATAGAGACTTATTAAGAATTGAGGCTGGAGGGTCTCAAACACCAACAACAAAACAAACAGTAGAAAATAAAAAGCATTTCATATATCAAGATGGTAAAAACGTTTTTAAGCATGCAGTTTCAAATATGTCAGATGCTTCTGAACAAATTATGAAACGCAATAATTTAACCCACCTTGATGTAAATTATTTAGTCGCTCACCAAGCGAACAAAAGAATAATAGACGCAACATCTAATAGAATGGGTATTAAAGATAAAAAGGTGCTTATGAACATACACAGGTATGGTAATACAACCGCAGCAACAATTCCTTTACTATTATTTGATTTTGAGTCTAAATTCAAAAAAGGAGATAACATTATTTTTGCCTCTTTCGGAGCTGGCTTTACTTGGGGAGCAATGTATTTAAAATGGGCCTATAACAACTAATTATTATTACTATGAACATTAAAGAAATTCAACAGTTAATTAAATTTGTCGCAAAATCTGGAGTTAGCGAAGTAAAAATCGAATCAAAAGATTTAAAACTAAGTGTTAAAACCGGAGCTTCAGGCAATATGGTAACAAATAGTGAACCTGTAATGATTAATACTCAACCTGTAGTTCAGAACGTACCATTGGTAAGTAAAACAGAACCTGTTAGTTCACAAAGTGTAGATACAGCTGAAGAAGATCATTTGATCACTATTAAATCTCCAATTATAGGAACTTTTTACAGAAAACCATCTCCAGATAAACCAAACTTTATAGAAATAGGTGATTTAATAAGTGAAGGAAGCGTTTTGTGTGTTGTTGAAGCAATGAAGCTTTTTAATGAAATAGAATCAGAATACTCTGGCAAAATTGTAAAAATTTTAGTTGACGATTCATCTCCTGTTGAGTTTGACCAACCTTTATTTGTGATAGACCCTTCTTAATCATATACCTATGTTTAAAAAAATATTAATTGCCAATAGGGGTGAAATAGCCTTGAGAATTATTAGAACTTGTAAGGAAATGGGAATACAAACAGTAGCAGTTTATTCTGTGGCTGACGAAGAAAGTTTGCATGTTAAATTTGCGGACGAAGCGGTTTGTATAGGTCCGGCTAATAGCTCGGAATCATATTTAAAAATTCCTAATATTATAGCTGCAGCAGAAATTACTAACGCTGATGCAATTCATCCTGGTTATGGTTTTTTATCTGAAAACTCTAGATTTTCAAAAATATGTGATGAACATAAAATAAAATTTATAGGAGCTTCTTCCGAAATGATTGATAGAATGGGGGACAAGGCTTCAGCAATTGCAACTATGAAAGAAGCAGGAGTTCCTACAATACCAGGCTCAGGGGGAATTATAGATTCTTTTGAAAAAGCTAAAAAAATAGCTAAAAAAATAGGTTATCCAGTTATGATAAAAGCCACTGCAGGAGGTGGCGGAAAAGGTATGAGAGCAGTTTGGAGCGAGGAGGGTTTTTTGGATTTATGGGAAAGCGCAAAACAAGAGGCATTTGCGTCATTTGGGAACGACGGAATGTATATGGAAAAACTAGTAGAGGACCCGAGACATATCGAAATACAAATCGTAGCAGATAAATTTGGTAAAGCTTCTCATTTATCTGAAAGAGATTGCTCAATTCAAAGAAGACATCAGAAGTTAACAGAAGAGACTCCTTCTCCATTTATGACAGATGAACTTAGGGAGAGGATGGGAAAAGCTGCAGTCAAAGCATCTGAGTATATTAAATACGAGGGAGCAGGAACAATAGAATTTTTAGTTGATAAAAACAGAAATTTTTATTTCATGGAAATGAATACTAGAATTCAAGTAGAACATCCAATTACTGAACAGGTTATAGACTATGATTTAATTAAAGAACAAATAAAAGTTGCATCTGGCATTAAGGTCTCAGGTGAACATTATTTTCCTAAACTTCATTCAATTGAGTGTAGAATTAATGCAGAAGATCCGTTCAAAGGATTTAGGCCTTCACCTGGAAAGATAACAAATCTACATTTACCAGGGGGCCATGGAGTTAGATTAGACACTCATGTGTATAGCGGATATACGATTCCACCTAATTACGATTCTATGATTGCTAAATTGATCGTAACAGCTCAAAACAGGAAGGATGCCATTGATAAAATGCGTAGAGCTTTAGATGAATTTATTATAGAGGGAATAAAAACAACAATTCCTTTTCACAAACAACTTATGAATCATCCTGATTATATTTCGGGGAACTATACCACAAAGTTTATGGAAGATTTTGAAATGGAAGAAAAATAAATTATAAAAAATCAGCTACTATTTTTTCTNTTATTTGAACCGCATTTGTAGCTGCACCTTTTCTAAGATTGTCGGCCACTACCCACAGATTTATAGCCTTTTCGTGAGAAAAATCTTTTCTTATTCTTCCAACAAAAACTTCATCTTTGTTTTTTGAATACAATGGCATCGGATAGTCAAGATTTAAAATATCATCTTTTACTATCACTCCATTGGTTTCTTTTAATAGTTGAGTAATTTCTGACACATCAAATGATTTTTCTAACTCTATATTTATTGATTCGCTATGCCCCCCAATTAC
>JGI24540J26637_10000149_pt1 | contig 26803 bp, 13 predicted proteins | sample NorSeaMetagenome_FD_26637 | JGI IMG/M metagenome (IMG submission 26637)
CCTTACAGTCTGATGCCACCATTGTCTTCCTATCAGACATGTTCCCCTCCCTCCCCCCTACCTCCACACGTTTCACGTCACTCTTCTCCTCAAGCCTCCAAAAAAGCAACGTGCGAAGGATAAGGTTCCTTATTTCCCTCTTCTCTTCCTCCTGGTCTGTCCTAAACAACTCCGTCCTAACGCGTTTCTTCTCTCCCCCCTTTGCGTTTTTCGCCCGCCTCGCCATCAACGTATACAACCGCGTTCTTTCCTTCTTCCACTTCACCTTGTTTCCGACCCTCCAAATACCAAATATTCTCATTGTTCCTACCCTGCGTTCTCCCAGAGTTTGGTCAACAAAAGTGAGGGCAGAGGGAGCGAAGCGACGACTGCTCACCTCGAACCTCTTATAGGCTCCCATCACTGGTTTAATAACTAACCACTTTCTTCTTGTCGCTACGCTTCTCACTGCTCCTCAGAATGCAATGCTCCCGGCTATGTCGTTTCTCCTCTCCTGCACTTCACTCGGTCTCCAAACCTGCCCTATGGAGGGTTTCAACCAGCGCGGCCTCCTTTCCTCTCTCAAGGTTCCCCAGCCCTGGAGATACGAGGCTGGCCTCATGGTTAGCGTTGGTAGGAAGTACCAAGGGCATCAGGCGAACGACGACGACGTAGGGATGAAGGTAAGAGTTTCTACATTTGAACCAATTGAACGCTCATGCGCATCAACTTACCACCACCCCACACCCCACCACCCACAGCACCCTGACCCCAGGGGCATCGGGGCAAACTCTACTCCTCGCTTCACCCTTGACGAATACATGATAAATCCAGACGCTCTTTTTATATCGTACACATGCATTTTTAATTATTTTGTTGTCATGTTTGTTCGTATTGTACATTTGTGTCAAAGCCTGTCCCCCCCCATGCTCACTCCAGAATCGGCACGACGCTCTTCAACGGAGGTGACCCCATGGACGTCGCTTCGCTCCTCGCCGCGGACCCCTCCGATGAGCTCCTTCCCCCAATTTCAACGACGCTCCCCCCTTCTCTCTTCGCGCTCACTAAACTCTTAACTCTGGTCATTGCCTTCTTAAGACCTGACTCCTTCCTCGCCTTCTTGGAAACGATGAAGCCTGAGCCGTACATCTGTGAGGAGGTCTGCACCACATTGAAGAAGTCGTCTGCGAGGTTCTTTTTGCTTGCCTTCCTCCCCCTGTTGCTTTGGGTGATGTAGCTAAAGCATTCAATGTAATCGGCTAAATGAAGAACGTAGCATTCGCTGTACTCGGCTGCCCTGAATGTGTAGGAGTTGGGCTTGAAGTCACCCATGATGCTCCCGTCTTCGCAGAGGTGTATCACCTTGTACACTGGGTTGCCCACGGCTTCTGCCATGCCCCCCCCAGAGCCGTCTTCCTTGCACTCCAAAACCTGAATTTTACCCGTCACCACGAGGAACACCTTGTCGGCAGACTCCCCCGCCGCAATCAGGATCTCGCTCGGGAGAGCCAGATAGGGCTGCATCCTGTGGCAGACGCTCTTGACAAACCCTGCGGTTAGGGGGGATTAGTTTATCGTATATAAAGCAGCTTCTGCGATTCACATCGCTCGTCGAACTACGCTCGCTGCCTTCACTCCACCCTCACCTGTCTTGTAAGGTTTCAACGGGGTGAAGTTCACCATACCAGCAAAGCACACGTCCTCAAGTAGCCTTCTCCTGACGGACCTGGGCTGCCTTTTCAGCACCACCACTTCGTCAAGATTGTCCTCAGAAAGCCTCTGGTGGACAAAGAACCCAAAGATTTTGTCCTGCAGGTCATTAGAAAGTTGCCTGTGCCTTACGTACTTGGCAACGACCTGAGACCAAGCATTCGCCTCTCCGGCGCTGGCGTCCATGGCATTGATGAGACTACTCATGATCGCCGTGATGCCAGCGTCGCAGAGGACACTTCCCGTTAGCATGCTGACAATGGCAAAGGCCATTTCACTCTTGCTCTTGAGGGTAATGTCCCCGTATCCCACGAGAGTGATCGTGTACACGCTCCAATAGAGGCTTGTCGTGTACCTATTCTTGATAGAGAGGTCTTCGTTCTGGAGCTCAGTCCCGCTAGTCCAACTTCTCTCGTCATCGAGGCCGTGCAAGACTGCAATGTAGTACAGGATGCACGCGAACCAGTGCGTGGTGAGGAGGACGAAGAAGACCATTCTCAGACAATTCCAAATGCCTGCCTTGTACCTGATCCCGCTCTCTTCTGCATAGTCTATCATGCTCTGAAGGAGTGACGGGAACCTGGGGTGGGGGAAGCGACGAGCCAGTAAGGAGTCAGCAACAGCCAAGATGAATTGAGTCTGACCCTGAGAAAATTAGTCGCCACTTCCTAAGCTCGCCAAACTCTAAGTTCGTCACACCCTATGCTTCCCTCACCTTGCCAAATGGAAGAATCTCATGCACCTAACCAATGCTACTGTCCTCAAGGTCCTCGTCCCCGCTAGAAAAACGACCGCATCGCACGGCAGCGCCGCCAGAAGATCCCACTTGAACTGTCCAAAGAGGTAGATCTTCTTGAACTCCTCCCTCTCGCTCACGAGCAGTCCATCCCTAATGATGGCAAAGAACCTCATGTTGAGCAGCATGTCGATCCAAACGACGCTATCGAAAGCCAGGCCCAAGCCGAACCATACCCACTCTTGTGTCGCATCCCTCATTCCCTCGCCGTAAAACGCTACCCGCAAGGGGACAAAGATGAAGTTGCACGTAGTGACAAACATTAGGAGCATGTCCCACCTCCTCTTGAAAACTGAGTCAGGCAAGTAGACTAGATCCTTCTTCTCCTCGATCTCCTCGTTGAGCATCATCATCTGGGCCATCTTCCCTCCCTTCTTCAAGTTCTTCTTCATCTTCTCCATCTTGCCAACCGTGTCAATCCGGTCTTTAGCAGCCTTGATTTGTTTCCTGTAAATGTCCTCGTGAAGGAGATCCTTGTTCAACAGCGCCTGCAGCCTCTCGTACTGCAGAATGAACGCGCAGGTGAACTCGCTTGCGACAGCAGCGCAGTACCTTTGCGAGTAAAGCGAGGGAGAGAGATATTAGAATATAGCACTGGCTGTCGCTTCGCTCTTATTTATTATTAATTAGCCCTCCGCTCACCTTGGTTCGTGGTTGAAAAATTCTCCCTCCCCCAACAAGCTCGGACCCCTAACAGTCATGAACTTATCCTTGCCGTCAATTAAATCCACGTCACCCCTCGTGAGCAGGAACAGCTCCATGGCACACTCTCCCTTTTCGTAAACTCTGTCCCCCTTCAAGAAGAAGTCGCTCACAAGGCTGTCCAAGATCAAATCAATCATCCTGTGGTGGAACTTTTCAAACACTGGAGCTGTCATGAGCATCTTGTCACAGTGATGCTTGAGGACCTCGTGCCGAATCCTGATGAACGAAGCGAATCGTGAAAAGGGTTAGGCATTAGGCGGTGGACGAGCCATAAAGTCTACTTGCGGGTTGTTACGCTCCCCGCACGCTCCCCACACTTTCTCACCTGTCCGGCAAGTAACTGAGCACATCACTCTCTCCTGCTCCGCGCTGCTTCAACCACAGAGTGTCATAGTACCTCCCGATGTCCTCCACCACCCCAACACTGACGTGCCTCATTTTCATGTAAGCCTTCACTTCATCGACCTTCATCTGAAATAGCGTAGAGGTAGCGTCTACCTGCGCAACAATTTCCTCAAGATTGGCAATAACCGTGGCAAAGAGAAGTGTCCCTATAACGAGCACAAAGATACTAAAGCCTTGCTCCGCCTGTGTGGTGGCGCTCACGTCGCCGTATCCTGCTGTTGTTAGTGCCGTCGTCGCCCAGTAAACGCTCCGCATGTATGTGTCGTATGTGGACATCATTTTATCCCCATCACACCCCCAAAGGTGGTTCGCCTTGATGCCAGAGCTACAGTCCGCCCAGTTGCTCTCTCCGGCTTTGTTCTCGATAAAGGCTATGAGGAAGAAGAAGCATCCGAGCCAATGTCCCGAGAGAAGGATCGTCAAAAGAAGCTTGGAAACTTTGAGCTCGTTCTTGTAAGTGTTGTTGGTCAAGTTGCCAAACAGAACATCGATGCACCTGATGTGCTCACCAAGCCAGCACAGCCTCATAATCTTCGTCATTCTGAATGCCGCGAATATTTGCGTCACGCTCAGGCTGCCCCCGAAAGTGACGCTAAGAACGCAAAGTTCAATGGGAAGCAAGCTGAGGATGTCATAAAGGCTCTTTCCTTTATACCACCCCCCTTCGAAGTACCGCTCCCTTATCTTTTTCTTGTCGCTGACGACCTTGTCTCCCTCAACAAAAGCGAAGGAAGTACATCGAAGCTTGGAGTCGAAGAGCCAAACAAGATCACCAACGTAGTCCAAGACAATGTCGGTTCCCAGAGTGTTACTCGTATAGAAGGCCAATCTAAATGGAATCATGAACAAGTTGTACGAGAGGATGGTCATCATGAACACATTCCAATAAAGTTGGAAGGCGCTCTCGGGGAAGGAAACGGTGGCACCGGTGAGGGTGGAAAAGAATGACTTCCCCCCTTTGTTAGAACCTTGGGCGCCGACAAAAGACTTTGACGCAGCTACGACCTCGGCCATGATACTGTTGCGCCTAGTAGTCCTAAGTTCTGCCACTTTTAGTGGTGCCCTCAGTTCTTCGGCCGCAACGATTCCTTCGGCAATCTTATGCATCTCCTTGTACTCCGCTGGGTACACTATTTCGAGGCCTCGGAATGGCTCCGAGTGGAGCGAGGTGAGCACACAATTAGTTTGCGCCATGGCAGTGAAGTGTCGCTTCATGTTGAACAGGGAGTACTCCCCGAAGCTGCGATGAGGGGGTGAGGCGAGGAGCGAAGCGAAGAGTAGAAGGTTGTTAGTAATGTAGGAAGATGGCATAATGCTTTTGCTATCACTTCGCTCCAGCCGTCGCTCCTCCTCACCACTTGAGCTTGTCCCCCGATGAGGTCGACGCTGCCTTTATCGAATCTAGCAATTCTCCCTTCAATGATTTGATATGAACGGTCCCCTCCTTAGCGTAGTACCACTGCTCGTGTGACGGGTTGTCGTGAATGATCCAGTCACCTTGGACAACAATCTGGTCCCTTAGCATCATGGCGATGCTGTAATGAGCGAAGCGACGACCAGAAGGTTGTTAGTTATTGTGCTTTGGCAATATACGGTCGTCATTCGCTCCTCCCACCCTTCGCTCTTCCCCCTTCCCTCACCTTTGCATGAGACCACTGCTTCCCTTAAGAACCGAGAAAATCGACGTGGAAAGGATAAGGTCGTTATGATTATGCTTGGCAATAACAGGGAGGAACGCGGGGGGTATCAAGTTCTTCTCGATCTTAGCGCCGTCGTGCATATGGTGAAGCATCTGGAAGTACCTGTGGGCCCTCTCCACAATGTTGTGTGGGAGCTCCTTCTCGAGCATGTACTTTTCAACACACGTAGTAACGTGCTGCGCGTTGTCTTCTGATATCTCAATCTTATGCGCCATGGCAGTGATGTTAGCAATCACCCCAGCAGTGAAGCAAGAGCCGAGGATCATCATTGAAATTCCGAACCACCTCCCATTGACTGAGACTGGGGTTATGTCCCCGAAACCGACCGTGGTCATGGTGGTCAGCGAAAAGTACACGGATGCAACAAACCCACCGTTCTCCTCTCCAAAGTTCTCCCCCATCATCCCCCAAACGCAACTGCTCCAGTGGGTGAAGACAATAGTTGCTATCGTGAGGTTGATCGCGAGGACCGTATCAAGGGTGATGTGAATCTTGTGTCGGCTTAAGTGCTCCTTCATTCTACCTACAAGATAGGGGAGCCTGAAAGCTGCAAGGAGCTTCGGCACGCGGCAGAAGTTCCAACCTCCAAAAACGAAGCCAAGGAAGTCGTACGGGATGGCAATAGTTACGTCCATCATAAACCTCGTCTCCCGATACTCGTAGAAGATCATGTCCTTGTCAGTAATGTTGATCTGTTTTCCATTTTCGTTGATTTCCGTCGTCGCAAAGTAACGAGCATTGAGAAGAATGTTGATGAGGCCAAAGACATCAAAAATCCAATCCACGAAAATGCCGAACCCAAGCTCTTCCCCCCAAGGGTTCCCATGGGAACGGGCCTGCACATAAAGTCGATACGGAATTACAAGGCTCATCCACATTGTGCTCACGAGGATAGTGACGTCCCAGGCCTCTCTTAAGAGAGAATTCGCAAGTATGACTCCCTTGGGCGCCTCCCCACCGTCGTCAATCTCGTTCATCATGTCGCTGAACTTATTCTTCTTCCCTATGTTTTTCATCATTTGTGCCACCTTCTCCTTCCTCTTTTCCTTCTGCTCTCTCCAGTCAAAGAAGCAAAGAACGATTCCATGATACATTTCGCCCTCCCCATCCTCATCAATTGAACTCGCGCTCCTGTTGCTCGACTCTCGTTGATAGGACGGTCTTCTCTGGCGCTTACTCGACGTGTTGCTCAGACTACGGAACGAGAGGGAAGGAGAGAGGGCTTCGGGAGGGGACTCTGCAAAGAAGGTGCGCCTATCTTGAGGCGACCTAGTGCCGCCAATGCCCATGTCGGCTGTTGTTCTGGAGAGGCTGTTGATTATACTCTGACTGCGGGACCATTGCTTGAGCTCACCAATAAACTCCTTAGGTGCTACGTCCTCGTCAACTTTCAATGTCGTCCCGGAATCTTGTCCGTCGGCCTGCCGTCCAATAGCGCTAGGGAAAATTTCGCTCATTATGTACTGAACAGTGAAGTCAATGGATCTGGCCTCAGAATCAAACATGGGTGACATCATGAGCTGCTCAAAGTCCTTACGTTCGAGAGACAGGAGCTCCGTAAACGATGCAGTCACGTACGCATATTCCGACGGCGTTCCAAAAAAGAATTCAAATGTTCCGAAGTGGTCCCCTGACAGTAGGGACATAAGGGTGGACTTGTCATCCGAGGGGAGAACCACATTCACCTTGCCGTTCCTGATCAAACAAATCTGCATAACGGGCGCGTCTCTAACGACGACGGTCTCGTTGGGGGAATACGTCCTAGGCTTGAGCAGCTTTGCCAATTCCTCGACCAAGTTGATTGAATTTGTGCCCTTGCAAAAGGGGTGAGACTCCAAGAGCGGAATGTTGAGCTTCATCACCTCGGATCGCAAAGACTTGGGCAGGTGACCTAGGATATCGAGTTCCAACTTCCCATACTGCATAGCGTAGAGGTAGCTAAAATGGTTCTGGAGCTTCTGCTGAAGGTCGTGGGGCATGGCGTGGTGGTGCATGTACTCGCTCAGACTCTCCATGTTCTGACGAAATTCCATGTACAAAATGTCCTGGTTTGCAATGACGGAGGACATTACTGCGATCGTCACCGCGAAAGAGAAGGACCCAACGAGCATCATGATGGTAGTGAAAATCTTCTCAGCCGAATTTGTCGACACCGTGACGTCTCCGTATCCTATCGTGTACAGGGCCTGCGCGACGACATACACCGCGCCGTTGATCTGGTGCATGAAATTGTGCTCAATGTCCGAAGGGAGGACTCCTGCCTCCATCCAACTCTCAGTGTCTGTACAATTTGTAGCCCCAGCAGACAGTTCGCTCTCTGTGCAGCCAAAGTTGCAGTAAGCGTTCTCGTGGTTGGGACAGCCGATCGTTATGAGGACGCAACCAAATACCACAAGCAGGATCACAATCAGTATGATTACCTTGGATATCTCCAAGACAGCCGAAGACACGTCCATCTGGTTCCTCGTGAAGTAAACCTCGATTTCCTTCCAGAAGGAAAAATATCTCACAAGCTTCAGCATCTGAAACGCAAGTAGCAGAACCGCTTGCGAGCGATTAACTCCCGCAGCCATTGCGACAAAGTAGAACGGAAAGAAGCCCAGGATGTCCCAAGCGAACCAGGTGTGAAGGTAACGCATGCATATGTCTATGGATTTTTCGACGACGATCCCGTTCTCTTCGTAGCTGAAGGAGAAACATCTGAAAACTGCAAAAGCAAAGGGTTGGGGGTGGCAGATGAGCGAGGATGGGTTGGGATGGGAGGGGGTAACATGAAAAGGGCAACAGAGGAATGGTCAGCAAGGAGCGAGGGAGTGAGTGGTGGGCCGGGAGGGTGAAGAAAACGAAACAACGAACAGAAACCATATTAACCTTGCTGCGACAAAGGCATAGTAGCCACGGCCGCAACAAACTTGAGCCTTTCCATTCCACCACACTTACCAAAATCAACCAAGAAGACACATTGAATGAAGAGGGCCACGGCAGTGATCCATTCGCTCTCGACACTCCCCCGACTCCCGAAAACGATTCGTGAGGGAATTAGGAAGGCGTTGGTTGTGTAAAGGATGAAGTTGAACACTTCCCAATAGAAGCGAAACCTTGAAGAGGGCATCCGCCACTCACCCCCTGCGCCCTTCCTTGTTTGGATCCAACCTTCGAGATCCACCGCGTTGACCTTATTCAGGGCAACCGACCTACGTTTTTCTATTACCGACGCCTTCCTTTCTGATTTTGCTATGCTCACTCTGTTGTGCTCACCCTCGACAGTGATTTTGGCAAAAGCACCGGAAGGCTTTCCACCGGCAGAAGTAGTCTTCCGACTCTTTGGTGTGAGAGCCTGCGCAATCATCTTTTTCTGAGCAAAGAAAGGGACGAGGTGGAGCAGGGGAGGGAGAAGGACAAGAGGAGACGGGTGAGCCTGGGTTGTTGGGGCAGGCTTTTTGTGCCTCTGGAGAGCAAAGTGCAGTCGGTAGTTTGAGCAGCCGACAAAAACCAATACATTACCTGTGCCGTATTCCTCTGTTGCCGCGGTCGCGCCAGTACACTATTTCTCTCCCTTCCTGACCGAGCACTCCCACGCTGTTTGGGGTCTTTAGATCCATTTGTCTGGGGTAAGGCGCCTACCCCTTCCACCAGTTGTGACATCTTGGGGAACTTGTCCAGAACAGACGGCACTGCCGACGATTCCGAATCCTCCTTCGCTGGAGGATCTTCCATGTCTTTGGAGAGCTGATAAAACCAGTTCACCTCAAAACCTCAAAACTCGATACTGAAACCCTCTTTTGTCAGGATTAATCTTAGTGAAAGATACCAAGAGTTTTTTCAAACGTCAACGCCGCTACCAAACCAACCTGTCCCCATCTTATGGATGGAATTCGTGTCGTATCATCCGCAGATCAAGTTGGAGATCCTAAATGGTAGCTCTTCCCCAATACACCTTCGAGAGGCCAAGGAGGTGTGCCTAGAAGCATTCGGTCATTGGGGGTCTGTGCCGAAAGCAGATGCAAGTGCTCCATATTCGTCGCCCCATAACTTGCTCCCAACGGCGTACGTTGCTGTTCACAGGGATTTTGGCATTGTCGGATTTGCCTGCATAAAGGTGAGAGGGAGGGAGGAGCGGGAGGGACTCAAAGGGACTCAGGGGGGCTCGAAGCGGTGCGATGGTGGGAGCGCCCCAGAGAATTCTCTCGCAGGTGACCAACTGCCCCTCTATCGGACCCATCATTGCTTCGCTTCTAACCATAACACTTAAACTCAACAGAAACACAACCAGCCTGGTCATCTTCCACAGAATAATGGCGTGCTCCATACAGTCGCCGTCAAGAAAGATCTCCGCGGAAAAGGAATAGGTTCTCAATTGGTTGACCTCGTTGTTAACGAGGCAAGAGATCACCTCCTTCTCGAATACCTTCTTCTGGCAGCAGCAAGTGGGCCTCGCCAAGAGAGTCTGGTGAGGCTGTACTCGCGCCAAGGTTTCGTGCTCTTGGCGGGAGAAGAAGTCTCCAACATGGGCTCAAGCCTTGCAAAAAAAGTCAGTGAGGAGGGAATTTCTAAATTATCTGCATTTTTTGCCAAGCAGAGGATCGATGACGGGCCAAGTATTGGAGGTAGAAAAAATCTTTGGATGAAATTGAGGCTCAGAAGTCGTTGTGTCAAGGCACTGCGGGGGTTTGCAATCTTAGATTCTGATTTCCCCATCCCCCCTCCCCCCTCTTCATCTTCTGATCGCTCGTTCGACCTCGTAAGGAGCTTGGCAGGAGAAATAAAATACGAACCTCAAGGTACATTGTTCGCAAGATTGGTTGAACCGTGCCTCATGGTTCGTTCGAAAAAATCCTAATCCCCCTGCCATTTCCCCTGCTCTCACCTGCTCTCAGTCGGACCAAGCTGTGGACTGACATCCCTCTATATGATAATTGACGCGCTTGGCGGTCGTGTTGGCGACACCGAAGACTTAAAAGGTTCTGACTTGCTTGCGCTGGCAAAATGCATGAAATTTACCAAAGACGGTGAATTCTTCTCCTCCAGTAACTTAGCTGATTTCTGCGCCCATGTCCTTCCACCATCGTGCGAAGTTCGCAAAATCAACTTTCCCGATGCCAAAATATTTACAGAGCGCTTGCCAACCTCGCTTTTCCTGGTAGCTTTCGACATTATTGGCAACAACGTTGGATGTCGCAACGGCAATTCGTCGCACTGGGGCATTGTCAGTGCGTGCGCAACCTCGCAGCCCGAGGAGGGCCAACTTTATATGTACATCCAACACTCTCAAAGCAAGGTACCGATTCTGTCTACTCATGCAGAACTAAAAAGAAGCAACTCTCAGCTGCAGGAAACTTCAAGCAAATTCAACGGCGACAATGAGCTCTCGGGGACCGTGATACAAATCACTCCGTCTTCGCCAACTTAAAATAATTTTCACACCGTTCTTTGAGCATGAAAACTTCTCGATTTTTTCTATAAAATAATAAAACAACAAACTAATCAAAACAGAGAAGGTCTTTGAATTGCTTTCGTATTAACGCATTGGGTTAGGTCCTGTTCCCTATTTTTGCCGACCAAAGTAAACTGCGTTTCTCACCGACTACCTCTTGACTTATTTCAAGCAGGTTCCTTATCGCGCAACCGCTTCACTGCCCCCCACCCCAACTTAACCAATCTTTACCCCATCTCGACCATGCCTTCGAAGACCAAAGTTTATGCCATTGACACAGATGCCCCACTTGTCGGGGCTGATCTTTCAACCCACCATGGTCGTGGGGCGTTGCACCACCTTAACGACTCGGATACGCTCAAATTTGATCCAGATGAGGTACTGAATGTGAGTCTGCCTCGGATAAGGCTCTGCTTTGTTTGGGACTTGGTGGCCTGTGCGCGACTTTTGCATGCCCTCCGCAATTGATTTTAGATAATTTTCGTAAATGTCGTGATCGTCGTGGTCAGACTCTCTCACACACCCACATTACCCCACCCCCCTCCCCAACAGCACGCCATCCAAAAGACTGCAATCACCCCCATGGGCCGTGCGTCGCAACGTTTCAACTCTTTTGAGGATATAATAGTAATAGACGACGCTGCTGATGGCAACGTTGTGACGAAGCTTCGAGGGTCACGAACTATAGGAAAATGGCGTCTTCCTTCCTCTCGATTCAGGGCAATTTGGGAGACTTTCAATTTCGTCATGTACGCTACTAATTGCTTCGTTGTGCCTTTCAGGGTGGTATTTTTCCAGAGAGATAATGTGAGTCCTGGTGCGCAGTAAACATGCTCTTTCCAAGCCCAACTTACCCATCCCCACCCCTCTGCCCTGCCCCTGCCTCACCTCAGTTCTCCGAGCCTCTCTTCTTATCTTCGATTTGCGCTTTCTTCCAAGTTGCGTTTATTACTGACTTGTACTTGCGCTTCCGCAAGTTTTGCCTCGAAGAGGGTGGAGTGATGAGAACCACTCCAAAGGCGATTTACGAGGTAAGGGAAGGTTGTACAGGAAGCATTGGCCGACGACTGCTTTCCATAACAAAACTATATTTTAACCAATTTTTCGTGCTTCTATCTCTTACGCGCGCTGTCTTTGCCCAGGCTTACAAGAACGAATGGATGTACTGGGATCTCGTCTCGTGCTTCCCTTCCTACTACCTTGCCCTTTTTCTGGGGGCTCCCCAATCGACGGCATCCCTCTTTTTGTCGTTGCAAATCCTCAGGGTCGTCCGCTACTTTGACTATTGGTCTTTCATCGACCTTTACCTCACGAAGCGGCACATTGGCAAGAACCCTGCGGTCATGGAGGTGTCGAAAATTGTGATTCTCATCATGATCCTCGTGTCCATCTTGGCTTGCGTTCTTATCCAGATAGGGTGCTCAAATCACGACCCTGTCCTAGGATGTCTCAATGAGGACAGTTGGATGACCAACCCCAACATAAATGTTGAGCAGGAGGGCGCCCTGAGCCAGCTCAACGCGGCCGTGTACATTGTGTCCCAGGCCCTTTACACGGTCGGCTACGGGGACGTGCCGACTTCTTCCTCGAACATGCAGCGAAGCTTCACGACTTTAATGATGCTTGTTGGGGCCTTCTCATTTGCCATGGTGATCGCCGTCATGTCCTCTGTCATCGCTAACCAGGACATCCTTTACGTGGACTTCCGCCAGAAGTTAGAAATTGTGAACGAGTACATGACATTTCGGGGACTGCCTGACGACCTTCAGCGGAAGCTTGTCAACCACTTCGACTACCTTTTTGACACACAGTACGGAAAGCTCGAGATTCAGGTTCTCGATGAACTCCCCAATGCCCTCAAGACAGAGGTCCTCATGCTTAACGAGTACCTGGTCAAAAATCACCCCTTCGTCCTTTACACCAAGGACCGCTTCTTCTCTGGGGAACTCATGAAGATCCTCATCCCTAGAACCTACTCCCCTAACGAGATTGTCGTCTTCAGGCACTCTCCGATTGCCTGCATGTTTTTCATCCGCTTCGGAAAGATCAACATTTTGGCGCAAGACGACCAGTCAACTGTGACCTCCCTCCTGGCAGGAGAGCACTTCGGAGGATTCGAGTTCTTCTTCGACCTCCTTTACGAGCACACCCTGAAAACTGGCACTTTTACGGAGCTCCTCGTTCTTGAAAGGGAGCATTTCGACAAGATGCTCTCCAACCCGCGCTTTGCGGACATAAAGGAGGACATAGAAGCCACAGTAACGACATTCTGCAAGTTCCTGAACCAGGGGCTTTTAGGAATCGGGGATGCCAAGTTCAAGAGCACTCGCAACAAGACCAAGGGCGGCAAGAATGCCTCCTCTTCCGGGGATGGCGATAGTGTGGAAGACGATGCCATCGTCGAAAAGAAGGAGAAGGAGAACGCTGCCGCTGCCCTAGCAGAAGCAAAAAAGTTAGCTGACGACGAAAGCGCCAAGTCGCCCACAATTCCAGACAGGAACAATCGGAGAACCTTCAGTCCCAAACGTTCGCCCGCTTCAAGGGCTAAAAAANCCGCCCTAAGGTCAAAGGAGGACGTCTTTCCCACATACTTTATCAACAAACTCAAGAAGGAATTTGAAGAGGCCGAGAAAGTGGACGAAGAAATGACAGAAAACGAGTGCCCGTATGCAACAACTGAGTCGGGTTACCACAGAGGTGTGACAGCGTTGCTTTTGGACTGGTGGAAACAGCGGAATAGCGTCAACGAACAGATTCATATTTTCTCTTCCAACATGAGCAAGAAGAAAAAGTTCGCTGACATGATGAACGATAAGGAGGACGAAGAGCTCATTCTAATGCCAGATTACTTCGTGATTCTCGCGGACTCCCGATTGAGAATGGTTTGGGACAGTGTGTCCTTCGTCCTTGCCGTCTACCTTTCCATTATGATTCCACAGCGACTGCACGACAGCACAGAGGCTACCAATAGCGTGCTGACCGATGAATTGGGATCGTTGCTGCCTTTGGACTGGGTCTGCGACTTTTTCTTCGTCCTCGACATAATTTTGCACGCCAGGGTGTTTGCGCTGACCGAGATTAACGAGCAAGGTAAAACCATACACATTACGGAGCGGGATCAAATGCTCGCAGAGTATTTCAGGAATGATCATATGGTCCGTGATCTACTCACTTTCTTTCCTTACGACCTTTTTGGGTTAGCCATCGGGTCTTTCAATGCACTTCGAGTCCCAAAACTACTCATAGCCTTCCGATTGCCCGGCATTCTCACTCAACTCAAGGTTCACCTCGCTAAGTCCTATAAAGTTCATCTATCTCTTGACAACATGCTGGTTGTCAACCTCCTGGTCTCGACTATCCTTTTCACCCACTGGATCTCCTCAATGTGGGCCATTCTCCAGATTATCGACGAAGTGGCAGCCGGAGATTCCAGATACATTTCATCGGTGTACTGGGCCCTGACCACCCTAACGACAGTGGGCTTCGGCGATCTAACACCGACTACGTACGCATCCCGGTGGTTCGCGGTGTTTACCATGATCCTTGGTTCGTGTTTCACTGCCGCGGTGATTGCAAACATCACTTCGATGGCCCACAAGGTTGTGATATCGGAAGACAACGCACAGCACGTTATGACGTGCGTTGAAAAGTATATGGTCGAGAAGGGTCTCCCTCACGACATCAGGGAGCGCTGCATACGTTACTTCTACATGCTCAAAAACGACATCAACGAAGAGAAAATCCTCCGCGAGCAAATTCCGCCCCCGTTCATTCCTGACATAGCGATGCACGTGTACGAAGAAATAATATCTTCCACCCCAATGTTTGAGAGTATCAATGTGTCCATCGGACTCATAAGGAGCGTTGCGATGCTCCTCCGAGAGGAAGTTGTTGTTGAGCAGGACTGGGTACTAAAGGACAACCCCGTTCATGATAAGTGGTACTACATAAAGTCGGGCGCTATTCATATCCTTGACATGATCAGGTCTAATGAAGTTCTCCACACAGTATCCCAAAAGGGTGGTATCCTGACTTTCGGGGAAGCTTCTCTTTTCTACCCGCAGGGCTCTGATATGCGCTCACCCTACAATGCCAGGACAGTGAGCAACTGCATCCTCATCTCTCTTGAGCCAAAGCTCTTCCAGTCATTGGAAACAAAATACGAAACAGAATTCGACAAGATGAGGGACTTTATCGCCCAAGTGGAAGCCGAAGCCAACGAACTTTATGAGTCGGGACGAATCAGCGGTATGCGGAGTGGTATTGTATCAACTTTGAGAAGCAACGTCGGTTTGCTAAACCTCCCCGAGGCTGGTATTGAAGGCCTCGCTGGCGGAGGGCAGAGGGGCAGCAACAACGGGGCAGTGAAAACGCGCCACGTCACCATGTTTGGCAGGAAGAGCGTCGGTGCGATAGGAGAGCTGGCAGAGCAATTCCACAATATGCAGGATCACCATCATCTCCACCATTCCACCCCGTTCAAGAGGGTGTTGAACGCAATCTCTGGGAAAATTGTCCTCCTTCCCGACTCAAACTTCCAGCTGGTCTGGAACCACGTCGTGCTCTCCTGTCTAATCTACAATGTAGTGGTAATTCCCTTCAGGATGGCCTTTTCGGGCGGCAAGTATGGTAACTTCACTGGGACTCTCGCCATCGACTACCTCACTGACATTATCTTTGTAGTCGATTCTGCGCTTCGTTTGAAGTCCTTCGCTTACCTAGAAGGAGAAACCGTGATTTCCGACCAAAGCAAGATCCGGGACAATTACCTCAAGCATTTCAAGGCGGACGTTCTGTCGGTCATTCCGATCGAGCTCATCACCCTTCCGATTCCTGCTCCACCTCTCTCTGGCGTTCAGGTGTTCTCCATCTTTCGCGCTCTCCGCCTTTTAAGAACGAGGCACATGGAGGAGCACATCCGTTGCTTTGACCACTTTTTCTTCTACGTGACATCCCAGAGGAACAAGAACTCCCTGAAGGTTTTCAAACTTCTGTCCCTCATGGCCCTTTCCGCGCACTGGGTCGGTTGTATCTGGTTTTTTATCGCGTTTATAGAGATGAGCAGCGGTCTCCCCAATTGGGCGGACTGCAGTAGCAGCATTGAGACCAATCACCTCTTTGGGTGCGATGCGACCGTCGCTGGTCTTCGCAACACCACCGGAGAGTGGGCCCCTGTAGCTTCACAGTACATTAGGTCTGTGTATTGGGCGTCAACTGCCCTAACAACGGCTGGGTACGGCGATGTGAGCGCCACAACCCAGGCGGAGCAGGGTTTCAGTATCTTTGTGCTTGTGATTGGGACCCTCATCTTTGCAACTGTGATCGCCAACCTCGAAGAAATTGTTGCGCAGGTCGACGTTACCTCTACTTTATTCCAGCAGTCCGTCGAAGAAGTGCAAGCATTCATGAAAATGCGCGTCATTCCTACTCACATTCAGGAGGAGATTGGCAAGTACCACGACACGCTTTGGCTCAAGCAAAAGGGGGCTTCGGAGTCGTCTATACTGTCATACCTTCCCGGCCGCGTTAAGCACGAAGTGCTAAAGTTCCACGTTTTCAAGACAATCAAGGATGCTCCCGTATTCAAACAGATGACACTCACGTTCCTCAACAATATTCTAGATGAGCTCGACTCGGACTTCTTCCTCAACGATACTGTCGTATGGGATAAAGGCGAGTGCGGGTTCGAGGTTTACTTTCTCACCCGCGGAAACGTTGACTTGATGGACGGAAAGAACAAGCTCTTTTCTGTGGGAATGGGTGGCCTCCTAGGAGAAGGCGAATTCTTCGCTCGTTGTCCTAGATCTACGACTGCTATCGCGTCTACTTATACAACGGCTTTCTTTCTCCAGTATGAAAGCCTCCAGAAGCTCCTTGATGGGGACCCCAAGAATGACGAGATATTCCAAAAGTACCTTGTCGAATCCAAGGCAGAGTACGATGTGAACGAGAAGGTCGAGAAGATGAGAAAGAACCTCAAGGCAGGTGGTAAGATGGCACAAATGCTTATGCTCGATACCAACGACGCCAGCGACAAACCTCTTGTCTTCCTTCCTGACTCTCTTTTCAGAAGGTACTGGGACATTTTGTGCATGATTATAATGCTTATGAACTTCTTCTCCGTCCCCGTTAGGATCGCATTCTACGAGCAGGACACCCCGTCCATGGGCGAGCCGGCCTGGCTGGCCCTTAATGTAGTCCTCGATATGATTTTCTTTATGGACATTGTCCTCAACCTGAGGTACTTTGCTGTCGTCTATGAGGGCCTTCTCATTTCGGATCGAGCCGAGTTTTCGGAGCTTTATAAGCAAGGGAGGTTGAAGTGGGATGTGATCGCCTGCCTTCCGGTCGATAGCGTGCTTTACCTTGCAGGAATCCCATTGATCCGAACTTATGCCCTCTTTCGCCTCACCAGGGCACTTCACTTGTTCCGCTTCCCCGACAACATTCAGTCCCTCGTTGACCTGTGCGAGGAAAAGGGCATCCGCGCGAAATCCGGAATATGGCACTGTTGCCGTATGGTCATCTTCGTCCTAATGTCGACCCACTGGTGCGCCTGCATCTTTTACTACGTTGCTGTTCTCCAAGGATTGAACGCGACCAACTCGTGGACGGCTGACCTCCCACTCAACGCAACTGACATTCGAATGAACGAGAAATACTCGACCTCCGTCTACTGGAGTATGTACACCATCACCCTCGTGGGTTACGGAGACATTACCCTCAAGTCAAACGCAGAGATGCTCTTCTCCATCTTTACCATGCTCACAGGAACGATTCTCTGTGACGCAGGTATCACTGCTATACTTTCGTCAATCGTTCATACCATGGATGCCTCCGCTGGCGAGGCACAGGCCTGGGTCCAGGTCATCACCAAGTACATGAGACACCGCTCTCTTCCTCTCGACCTCCAAGATCGCATTTTCGGTTTCTTTGTCCACATGCACCTCTCTGACGACGATATCGACGAGTTCAAGGTCCTCGCCCAACAACCCCGATACATTAAGCACAAGCTTTTGGATTCGATATGCTTTATGACCATGAGGAACAACTTCGCCCCACTTGAAAAGTACAGCGACGGCTTCCTTAAATCTGTCATCCATGGAATGTATCCTTACCTTGCCCTCCCCAAGGAGATTCTTCTGGCGGTTCACACACCGTGCGACAAGGTATATGTCGTCGTCCGTGGAAAAATCAACGTGCTAACTGCCTCACGGAAGAAGTTCCTTGTCACGGATACTCTCGATCGCGGAGAAGTCGTCGGCAACTTCCGCGAGTCTGAGGTCACGTACCGAACAGTTTCCTACTCTGAACTTTACTGCCTTCCTCTCGAACATTACTCCCACTGCTTCTCCTACGTCACAAATGACAAGGAGGCTGCCCTCCTCGACAAAAAGAGCAAGAACAAGAACAAGATGCTTTCCGAGACCTCTTCTGGCTTCGGCGGATCGTTCCGTTCCAAACTTCTCGACTCAAAGGCATTTTCCCGTATTAGGAAGTCCTCCAGCAGGTTGCCTACTATGCTGCCAACAATTGAGCCAAACACCGACTTTAGGAAGGCGTGGAATCTAGTTTGCCTGTTCTTTGCCATCTACCTGTCATTCTCCGTTCCCCTGGAAGTGTTTGTCATCCCTGACTACAAGTTTTTCGCAAGTGACGCAGATAGTGGAACCCTTGCCATCAACGTAATCGACATCCTCATTGACTTTTTCTTCGTTGCTGATGTATTCTGCAGGATGTTCGTTTTCGACGACTTCGGCGCCGGCGAAAGGAACGCCGAGGGCGAAGAGGAAACGATCTTCTGGCTTTATCTTGATCATTCACTCTTTTGGTTTGACATTTTGTCTTCGATTCCACTGGAGCATATTGCCTCCATCAACTCGGACCGTGGAACGGCGGCGTACCGCGTCATCAAGCTCCTCCGCGTTGCCCGAATGCCGTACTACACATCCTACCTTCTCAACCTCCTCGAAGAACGGAGGATCCTCACCCACATTGGCCTGCAGCGCATGTGGAACCTTTTCTTTATAAGCGCCCTCGGAGGACATTGGGCTGGCTGCGTATTCGTGCATGTGTCCACTTGCGACACTGAGACGCGCGCTGATCAGCTTGCGGAGTACTTTTCTTCCCACAACGGCACATTTGAGGAAAGTCTCATCCAGTACTGTTCCATTCCTGATTCCATCGTGACTCCTCTCCCTCCCACGTGGATAGAGATTGATGGCCTCGTATGTTTCTCCTTCACGGATGTAGGCAATTCGACATTTGGTGCTGAGGTAGCGAAGCAAAATCCGCTTCTCGAAATTTACATTAGGGGGCTTTACTGGGCTTACGTGACCATGATAACCACAGGCTTCGGGGACATCACCCCTTCCACTACGAGCGAGACATTGATGTGCATTATTACGATGTACGTCGGTGTTATTGTGACGTGCTCTGCGATTGCAAACCTGACCCTCTTGGTGTCCAACTTTGACCAAGCTTCCAACGAATTCCACCAGAAGCTCGACAATGTCAACAAGTACCTTACTTACCAACAGGTCCCTGCCCAATTGGGCAACAAAATCAGGCAGTACTATGAGTACCAATGGACTGTGCTCAAGGGGGTCGACGAGGCTCAGTTCTTGAAGGAGCTAACCCCTCAGCTCCAGCAGGCCTTCCAAGAACAACTCATCGAAGACTACCTGATGAATGTGGACATTCTTAGGAGAGCCCCGAAGTCCTTGGTCACCACGATGTTGCAAGTGGACGTAATGGAGAAAGTCAGCTTGTCACCTGGAGACCTTCTGTGCCAGAAGGGAACTTCCTGTAAGGGCCTCTATGTCCTGATACAGGGCGTAGCGGAGGTTCTTAAGGGTAAGGGTACTGCAAGTATTGGTTTTACTGACGTAAAAATTGACAAGGACGTCATCGAGAGCACCATGAGAAAGGGCGAGGTTACGTTTGGAATATTTCTTCTCAAGGAGCTTCCTGTGCCGTCTACGATTCGTGCTAAGAGCTACTGTGAGTTCCTTTTTATGAGGAGGGACAAGTTTCAGAGGATTGTGGTCCAGCACTGCAACAAGGACGAGATAGATACCATGCAAAAGACGGGTTTGAAGTCTTTGGAAAACGCGACCAAGTTGAAAAGGTTTTTGGGCGGTGCTGAAGACATTACAATGTCAGGCTGGGTGAATAGGTTCCTTCCTGGCACCAAGGCTCGACGACGTTGGGATGTCATGTCGGCCCTTGTGGGATTCTATTACTCGATTGAGATCCCCCTCCACATAAGCTTTTGCTTCTCCGATGTAAACGTCGGCTTCCTGGTCTCATCTATTATCGTCGACGTCTTCTATGCGATTGATTTGGTAATGCACGCTTCTTACTTCCCCTATAGGGATGCCAAGAGCGGTCTACTTGTCTTTGACAGGACTGAGGTCTTGGCCCACTTCAGGTCGAACCACGGATTATTTATAATGGTGTATGATGCGCTAACATGCGTACCGTTGGAGATTCTTGTACTCGCTGGCGTCCTTCCTTCTACGAGCCTGCCGATTTTGCGCCTCCTCAAGTTCAACAGGCTCATGGAGGTTCCCGCGGCCCTCTCAGAGCTTGAAAACGATTTCAGTGAAATGTTGAAGAACATTGAGAACAGCACGAAGAGGTTTGTCAAACTTAACCTGGGCATGGTCATCGCGTGCCACTTTACGGGGTGCGTCTGGTACTTCATTGGGACTTTCGCGCAGCAGCATGCCAAGGAGGACAACTGGATTGACAGGGACCAGAACGAGTACCTTGACCACGACGATTTGTATGGGATGGGGTGGTATCTAAGGAGCTTCTACTTCGCCCTTGTTGGAATGAGTACAGTCGGGTACGGAGACATTGTCCCAGTGAGCATCTCGGAGACTGTTATTGCTGGCATTATCATCCTCTTTGGAGGACTTGTCCTCCCCGCTGTCGTTGGCGGACTTGCGAGCCTCATGGGTAACATGAATGCTAATCTTGCGCAGTTCAGGAGAAAAATGGACAACCTCAACATTTACATGCTCGAACACAGGTTCCCGAGAACCTTGCAGGAGAGGATCAAGAACTACTACAACTACCTCTGGACAAGGCTCGGTGGAAAGAGCGACCGAGAAGGTGAACTTTTCGACTTGCCAAAGAGTCTGAAGGACGAGCTCAGTAGCTGCATCAAGGGGCCCATCCTAGCGCAAGTTGAGTTTCTTGACAACATGAACGCCGAAATCATGAAGGCCATAAGGGCGTCTCTGAGGCCTCAAATTTTTCTTCCGGGCGATGTGATCATCAAGGCTGGAGAATATGGGGAGGAGATGTACCTCATTGAGAGGGGCAAGATCTTTGTTACTTCGGAAGACCGCAAGGTCATCTTTGCTGTCCTCGAGCGAGGAGACTACTTCGGCGAGTCCTCCCTGCTCACAGGCGAAAAGCGCATAGCGACTGTATTTTCCCCGGGATACTGTGACTGCCTTGTATTTACCAAGGTCGCATTTGACAAGATCATGACAGAGTTCCCCATCCAGAAGAACATTTTGGTTCGCCAGATCCAGAAGGAGCTGGGCAAGAAAACCAAAACTGATACCGCCGTTGAGAAGAATCTGAAGAGTCACGAAAAACTCTTAAGCACACAGACGAAAGAGGAGAGCAGCGACATCCATTTCGACACGAAGATTACGAAGGCTCACCCTGACTCCGGCTGGAGGATTTTCTGGGGCGTTATCCTTCTCCTCGTCGTGCTGTGGTACAGTTTCAAGATCCCCTTCCAGATCGCTTTCGCTTACTCCCTCACGCCGACCTTCTTTGTGGTCGATTATGTCCTTGACTTTTTGTTCCTTTCTGACATCTACCTGAGGTGCAAGGTCTTTGCCTACAACGACGGCGGTAAGCTCGTCCAGGATTCCTGTGACATCACCTCCCACTATTTCAGAACAGACTTTAAGAAGGATGCGTTTGCTTCCTTCCCGTACGAGATTTTCGGGGTGCTGCTTGCTATGTTGCTTCCAGAGGGACACCAAAGTGAAATGGTTGTTGCGCTTGCTTGGTGCAGACTGCCGAAGCTCTTACGAGTTTTCGACTTGAAGATTTACGCTAGCGTGTTGGAGAAGGTGCTTGTCGAGGTCGGAATGAGCAGAGGAAACAACGGCGTCAAGTTGATAAAGCTCTTGGTGGTCGTTGTGATAATTGGTCACTTTGCCGCGTGCTTCTTCTTTCTCAGTGCGTTCTCGCGCAATGATAACTGGGAAACTTGCGACGGCCTTCCCGATGACGACGGTAATGGCACCTTTGTCTTCATGGGTCTGGTGAGTGAGTTCAGCATGTGTAAGTGGGACGGGACTTGGGTGCAGCTGCAAGTGGAGGACGACAAGGTAGAGGGACATGGTGATGCGATCGACTTTTATATACGGGCCTTCAACTGGGCTCTTCCGACGCTCGTGGTGGTTGTGATCGGGGATGTTATTCCCTTGACAAGCAACGAGACCCTTTATTGCCTGATGTGGATGTTGGTCGGAGTGACAGTCAACGCTAGTATCGTCGGTAACATTGCGAGTATTGTCGCCAACCTGGAGACTGAGAGCAGCCTCTTCATCAAGAGGGCCGACACACTGCAAGATTACTTGCACCAGCACGGCCTTCCGCAGCACATTCAGGAGCGCGCGAGGAAGTACTTGGACTGGCTCTGGAGCGAGAGGAGAGGAAAGAACCAGGATACCATCCTTCACGAGCTGCCCTTTACGTTGAGGGCGGAAGTGAGCAATTTGAGCCGCCTCAGTTACGTCAGAAGCTGCGAGTTCTTTAAGCACCTTCCCGAGAACTTGGTCGAAGCTATTGCCATGAGCTTCAAGAGCCACCTTTACAGCGTCCACGACCAGATCGTCAGCGTCGGCGACGAGAGCTTTGAACTGTTTTACATTGAGAAGGGCGGCGTCGAGGTCATTCTCAGCGACAACAAGACGGTTTGCGCGAAGATTGATGCTGGGAACTTCTTCGGTGAGAGCGCTCTCTTCCATAGCGGACATAGGATGGCAAACATTAGGGCTGCTGACTTTTGCGAGCTTTTGAGCCTCCACAGGATCGACTTTGGCAAGATTTTCAAGAACTTTGAGGACGAGAAGCAGAAGGTTCTTGAAGTATTCCACAGCATGCAGAAACGTAATAAGAAGAGGAACGACACCGTTGAGGAAGAGCTGAAGAGGAAGATGTCCCTTGTCATGCACATGATGCCGCACAACTCTCATGGAGGCTTCGGCCTGCAGGACATATCAACAGGAGAAGGGTTCTTTGTTAGGTTGCTTCGCTCGCTTGAGACTTCTTTTTGCCAGCACAGCCATAAGAGGGTGCTCTGGGAGCTTCTTGGAATGCTGAATTTGCTTTACCTTATGGTCTTCGTGCCTCTAAGGTTGGGGTTTTACCTGGACGAGGAGGACGGATTTTCGTCCCTTGACTACTTTGTCGAGCTGTACTACCTGTGCGACATCATCTTGCGCTCCTATTTCTTCAACAACGACGTTGCGCAAGATGAGGCCGGGAATGTCATCGAGGCCAACTTCAAACAGAGAACCAAGGTGGAGGTCAGCTACGAGCAAGTGAAGGATGGGGGCGTCAAGACAGTATTTGCCTGCGAGATTGAGGGCAGGAAGGAGTACAGGAATTTCTTGCTGTACTTCGATCTTCTGGCCGTCACGCCCGTTGATTTATTCATTCTGCTGTCTCCCTCGATCGATAAAACGTCTCCCCTGGCCATGTCCCTCAGGCTTATCCACCTTGTTAGGATCCACCGCTTCTTCGACTACATCAAGACCTTCGAAGGCTTCCTGTATCACATTCGAATCAGAGTAAGCGCCGACATAATCCAGCTGAGCAAGGTCATGATGACTTACGTGCTAATCAACCACTTCTACTCGTGCATGTGGATGTGTATCCACAGGTACTTGGAGAGTGACGTGGAGTTCACTTGGGCCACTGTTGACAAGATTAGCTCATGGGACCCAGATGAGGGGAAGCATGATGTGTGCACGAACAAGGACATCGAGAGGTGCTATGTTAGGGCCTTCCACTTTGTTATTACCACCATCAGCTCGGTCGGGTACGGAGACATTTATCCAACGACCCAATTAGAAACCATATTCGAGTGGGTTGTCGTCGTCAGTGGTGCCGCCCTTGTTGCTTCTCTCATCGGATCCTTTGTGTCGTTCTTCCAGGGACAGGATAGCAGTGGGCAGTCGGCCTTCAAGATGAAATTGAACCTGATTCAGGAGTACATGATTTACAAGGACCTTCCCGAGATGCTCTGTACAAGGATCTTGAAGCATCATAGGGCTGTCTACGCTCAGCAGAAGACGATAGACGTTACAACGGTCATGAGTGATCTGCCGAGGCCACTTCAGATGGAGATTGCCATGTTCATAAACCGCCAGATTATTCACAAGGTCCCTCTGCTACGGGACTGCAGTGTCACAATCCAGAAGACCATTGCTCTTGCGATTCGTCCCCAATTCATCGAGATGTACAGCTTTGTTTACCAGCAAGGTGACATCGGTGACGCTGTTTACTTCATTTTGAAGGGGAACATTCTGCTCCATCAAGGGCGGGACGTTTCGAAATTGGACAGGAAGAACCGAGAGAGGCAGAGGAGGGTCAGCGTCCAGGAGGGTTTGAAGGACGGAGGTAGTTTCGGAGAGGATGTGATTGTAAGCAAGACTGGCGTGAGGGTTGAGAGTGCCAGGGCCCTCATCAACAGCAACTTGTACACTCTCAGCAAAGGAGAAATCGAAAACATCATGAGCATGCTTGGTCCAGGCGCGAGAGTGATGTTTTTGGAGAGGCTGCTTAAGAGGGACTTGGATTACGAAGATGAGGATGACGATGACGATGAGGGAGGCGAGGACCCCGACATGTTCGGTGGCGATGAAGCGGCGGACTTAAGCGGGAGCAGCCTCCCGCTCAAGAAAGCGCGAGGGGAAAAATACGACGCGAATGCTGAAATGTCGTCGAGGAACACAATGTTCTCTGAGAGTTTGTCAGGAAAGATGCTCAAGAAGACGAGGAGGAGGGACCGCCTTAGCAGCAACGATCACGAGACGAACTTGGAGAGTCCTAACTCTATCCTGCACACCCCGAACAGGGAGGGTTTGGGAGGAGGAAGGCGGAGGACGAATGTTACTAAGGTTGGCGAAGCGAAGAAGCTTTTCGACGAGGAAAACCCTGTGTTGGACGTGGGGGGGAGGAGGATGAGCAAGGTTATTGAGGCGGACCCGAAGCTTTTAAGGAAGCAGTTCGCCAAGAAGATGATGTCAGCGCAATCTGAGAAGAATTTCATGCTCACGCATGGTCTGAGCTTCGGTGACGACGAGAAGGATGAGGAAGAGGAGTTCTGGGGGAAGAAGGCTGGAGACGGCCTCGGGGAGGATGGAAAGATAGTCGAAGGATCAGAAGAGACCCTGGACAACAATTTCATGAACATGATGGTGCAGAAGAGGTTCACGAACATTGATAAGGTTCAAGGAAGGCAGGAAAGTTTCAAATTGAAGACAAAAGGGGGCTTGGGGATCATCGCCGATGTTCTCAAGGAGGAAGATGAGGAAGGAGAGGAGGAGGTGAAGGTGGAGGACAAGGGAGGAGAGTGAATAATGTGAAAAATAAAATGTTGTCCAATTGGTTGTAGTATTCAAAACCGTGGTCATTTATGTCATGACTCGGATGCATCCCAATCTTTGTAAATATTGCTGAGATGAGCGAAGCGATGAGGGAAGCGATAAGATAAGCGATGAGTGAAATGTTGTTAGTTATTGTGGTGGGGAAAGGGTGCGAAAATAATGTCTTCTCGAATTGCCTTGTCGGTTGATGCTATCGCTTCGCTACTCGTCCAATCTCACCCACTGTATTCAGTTGTGTCGTACTCATGCACTTCGTAGTCTTGGACTTGATAGCCTTGTTCTCCCCCGAACCCTATGAACTCCTCTTTGTCGCTTGATTTTCCCTTCGAATTTGCGGACGATTCTTTTTTGGAATCGTCCGAAGACGAAATGCCTTCTTGCAAACGTTGTGCTTCTTCCTTTAGCAATCTCTCCCGGACCAAAAGAGCGTCGGGATCCTCGCAATCGAAACCTTCCTTCACCCTCCTTTTGCCCTCTTTTGTAGCTCTTCTCGCCAACCACGCATCCTCGCGCTCGACGTCCTTGCCGTGCCTGTTTCCCAGCGCCACGCCCTCCATTTCCTCCACTTGCGACACCAATGCATTTCTGTCCGCAGCAGTAATTATGTGCGGCATTTCTGAGCCGTCGTAATTCCGAACATCCTTCTCCCCTACAGTCGATAGATTACATCGTTGCAGCCTCTCACTCACTGTGTTCGTCGACATTTGTTTCATCATTTCGAATTGCATCTGGTGCATTTGTTGCATTTCATGACACTGCTGGGCATGAATCTTTTGATACTCCTCGAACTGGTTCGCTTGTAGCGCGTTCTGCGCCTGCTCTTTTGTCGGGTTGTGGGGAATAACCTCGGCATCAATGATCACCATTTCTTCGTCAGGTGAGGTCTCACTGTAAACGTCGATGATTAGTTTTCTTCTCCGGCAACATCGACGGAGACACCACAAGTACAGCGCTATCAGCGCTCCGATAAAAATCAGTAGTATTAATATGAGAAAGAGAAGTCGTCCCAGTCTGACGAAGCGATGTTTTTCCTCATCATCCTCTTCACCCCCCTGAAAGGAGACTTCAGAAACTAAATGTTCGAACCCGCAGTCGTCCTCAATTTCGACTTCTGGGCCTTCGTTGTAACAGCAGGTGTACTCGAGCAAGTCGTGTTCGTGTCGTGGTTGAGAGTAATTTCGAACGTTTTCTACTGTGAAGGTTGCGTCGTTTAAAGTGAAAACTACACCTGTGCACTTCGCAACATATCCGAGTCCGCATTTCCACTGCTCTGCGCCCTTGTCAGGGTCACCTGCGTAACAGTCTCCAAACCAGGAATCGCAAAATTCTTGAGAGCATAAATTAGGTTCGCAACAGGTATGGGAAGAACGTATGCTAACACCACCACATTCTAACTCCTCTTGCGCATTTAAGATCTTGG
>JGI24540J26637_10000150_pt1 | contig 26741 bp, 24 predicted proteins | sample NorSeaMetagenome_FD_26637 | JGI IMG/M metagenome (IMG submission 26637)
ACTGGGTTAGATTTTGGCAGCGGCCCTGGTCCAACACTATCTGTTATGTTGTCAGAAAAAGGGCACGAGATGGATATCTATGATCCTTTTTACGCCCCCGACACGGCCTGTTTTGACAGCTCGTATGACTTCATTACAGCGACAGAGGTTGTCGAACATCTCTCTGCGCCTGGCGAGGAGTTCCAGCGTTTGTGGGGTCTATTGCGACCAGGTGGCTGGTTAGGTGTCATGACTAAGCTGGTGATTGACCAAGCGGCTTTTTCTAATTGGCATTATAAAAACGACCCAACTCATATTAGTTTTTTTTCACGAGACAGTTTTACTCAATTAGCCGACGGCTGGGGCACTAATGCAGAATTCTTTGGGAGTGACGTCATACTGATGCAGAAACCACTCCAAGGTTAGTCATCCATCGCTGTGCGGGCGGCTCTAAAAGCTTTAACTGACCGAGTGACATCATTTTCAGTCGTGGCCCAGGAGCAAACGCTTATTCGAATGACTTTTTTGCCATTCCACACTGATGTGCCCACCCAGCAATCACCTGAGTTTTGGATATGATTAACGATGCCCAGAGTATAACTATCGCCTCTGTCGAAGCCGATCAGCACCTGATTGAAAACCACATCGTTAATAACGTCAAACCGCTGCTCTTTTAATTCAGTGGCGAACTGCACTGCACGCTCATGTAGGCCAAACACTAACTCATCAACGCCCTCCGAGCCCAAGTATTTAAGGGTCGCCCAAAGCTCAATGACGCGTGCACGGCGTGACATTTCCGGTGTGTACAGCATGCCATCTCTGTGTTCTGAGTACGCTAAGTAACTCCCGCTGGCTTGCAGCGCAGCAACCAATGCTTCCTGATCTGCGCAGAGTAAAATTCCGTTATCATAGGGTGTGTTTAGTGTCTTATGCCCGTCAACTGACCAAGACTGCGCTTTTTCCATACCTTTTGTTAACGACTTCAGCTGTGATGTTGCGCCTGCCCAAAGCCCAAACGCACCATCTATATGCACCCAGGAACCGGCTTCATTTGCGCGGCGGCAAACCTGATCAATGGGGTCGAAACTGCCAGTATTTACGTTGCCCGCTTGCAACAAGACGATGGTACTACTGTCTAGTGAGGGTAGATCATCTAAAATAAGACGTCCTTGCTCATCGCAGGTGACCCATTCAATGTGGTCCAAGCCAAAACCGAGTAAAGCAACTGCCTTTATGACGGCTCCATGCGCGCTATTACCGGCAACTATCCTAATGGCAGGAGCACCCCGATGTCCTTGCCGAGTAAAATCCCAGCCTTGATTGCTACAGATTCGATGCCTCGCTGCCGCCAAGCCGCAAAAAATAGCCATCGATGTGCCACTCAAAAAGCTTGCCACNACATTATTAGGTAATCCAAATAGGCCTCGCAGCCACCGTTGAGTGACATTTTCTAGCACTGAAGTTATGGGCGACATTAAATATAACCCACTATTCTGATCCCAGAAGTCGGTTAACCATTTAGTGGCTAAGGCCACCGGGAGCGCGCCTCCGGTTACAAAGCCGAAATAACGACCGCCGGTTTGGGCAACTGATGCTGGTGATCCAATGGTATGTAATTGCTCGAGTATCTGGCTAGCGTCACCATTGAAGTTGGGCATATCTTCATCAAATAAACTGAGATCTTCAATGGCTTTTTCAGACGGGAATACACTTCGTCTCTCGACATTATCCGAATAATCAAAGGCATATTTTGTTGCTTGCTCAAAGATCTCTTTAGCTGATCGTTCAGTCTGCATTTTCTTTCGTAAATTCATTAATTAATTCTATCCAAGCCAATATGAGATTTATCCGTTAGTAAATCATAGAAGTTTGATCATAGACAGTGGATGTAATGTGATTCAGTAATAAATCGATGTGGAAAAGGATGTGTATGGCGCGGAAAGTTTGGTCCCAGCACACTCACCAAGAGATCTAGAAGGGATGCAAAATACAGTTGGTGAGTGAACCGAGTAAAGTTATGACTACGCAATATTCAAATGGTTCAGTAATTTGCCAAATATGCCTATCAAAGGTCCAAAAAGATAGACTCTTGGTAGAACAAAGTTAGAATAAACGCCCAACGCTGGCATTTAATAGAACGGCACACTATCAAAGGTAGTTAAAACTATGTATCAGGGTGAAACACTTAGCCTCGCGCGATTAGAAGGCGACTTTTTAGAGATCAACTTTAATAATAAGAACGGTTCGGTTAATAAGTTCGATAGCCAAACCTTAGATGAATTACGCGCTGCCATGAGTTTACTGGCGCAAGCCGAATCAGTTCGTGGCCTTTTATTAACAAGTTCAAAATCGGTATTTGTGGTTGGTGCCGACATTACCGAATTCTCAGTAATGTTTAATGCTACTCGTGAAGAGTTTGTTGCTCAGGCAGCGGACGTTAACCGCATCTTTTCTGATATAGAAGATCTACCTTATCCCTCGGTGGCTGCAATTAATGGCTTTGCTCTGGGCGGAGGTTTGGAGATTTGTCTAACCTGTGACAAGCGTGTAATTTCGTCGAAGGCTTCAGTAGGATTGCCGGAGACAGGGCTGGGCATTATGCCGGGTTGGGGGGGTACAGTGCGGTTACCTCGATTGGCTGGTTTTAACTTGGCACTACATTGGATCGTGTCAGGTGCGCCACAGAACGCGCTAAAAGCCTTGGAAGCAGGGGCGGTTGATCTCATTTCAGAGCCAGAGAATTTACGCGACAGCGCCTTGGCTATGTTGGCTGATTTAGCCAATGGCAGTGAAGACTTTCTTGCCCTTCGTAAAGCAAAGCTCGGCCCTGTAGCTATTAGTTTGGATGAAGCTGCTGCGTCTGCAGAAGATGCGTGTAGAGCGGTTCGTAGTAGGCAAGGTGACAATTATCCTGCGGCTTTTAAGGTCGCTGAGCTAATGGTTAGTGCCTGTCATATGAATCGGGATGCGGCTGTGTCGCAAGAGAATCATGCATTCTTTGAACTAACCCAGACGCCTCAGGCGCGAGCTTTAACCGGTTTATTCCTCGGGGAACAATATGTGGTTAAACAGGCTAAAGTGCGCAATGCCCCTTTCACTGAGATCAGCCAACCTATCTCTAAGGCGGCGGTTATTGGCGCAGGCATTATGGGTGGTGGCATTGCCTATCAGAATGCCTTAAAAGGTCTTGCAATCGTCATGAAGGACATTAATCAGCCAGCACTAGATTTAGGGTCTAGTGAGGCCTCCAAATTACTTAATCGTGGCGTAAAGCGAGGCAAACTAACCGAGGCAAAAGCAGAGGCTATCCTTTCTCAAATACAACCGTCGCTTGAAGACGAATCGATTACTGACTGCGATATGGTGGTTGAAGCGGTGGTAGAAATAGAGTCGGTTAAGTCGCAGGTGTTGGCTTCGGTCGAAGCTCAGCTATCCAATAACGGTAGCGTAATCACGTCAAATACCTCTACTATCTCGATTAACCGTCTTGCTGACTCACTGCAACGACCAGAAAACTTCTGCGGCATGCATTTTTTCAACCCCGTTCATGCTATGCCTTTGGTTGAGATTATCCGCGGTGAGAAGAGCTCTGAACAAACTATTGCGGCAGTCTGTGCTTATGCGTTGAAGTTAGGTAAAAAGCCCATCGTAGTTAATGATTGCCCTGGGTTTTTAGTTAATCGGGTCTTGTTTGCGGCTTTATTGGGTATGGAGATGCTCATTGCTGAGGGTGCGGATTTCGAACAGATCGATCAGGTAATGGAAAAGTGGGGGTTACCCATGGGTCCGGCTTATCTGAGTGATGTTATTGGCTTAGATACAATCGTTCATTGTTACTCTGTCTTGCTTAAAGGATTGCCAGAGAGGTTTATTGAAATAGAACCCTCAAGGTCATCACAGGTGCTGTTCGATGGAGCACGGCTGGGGCAAAAAAATGGTCTGGGTTATTACAGATATTCTAATAATGAACAGGGCCGGCCATCTAAAACAGCGGACACTACGGTGATCGAGACCTTTGAAAATCTCTATGGCAAGGCTAAACAATTTGATGAACAAGAGATCGTCTCGCGTATTATGGGTGCCATGGGTATGGAGATGGTACGGTGCCTCGAAGAAGGGGTGGTTGCCTCACCAACAGAGGCTGATATGGCGCTGATCTATGGGATCGGCTTCCCAGCATTTCGAGGTGGGATCTGCCGCTGGATGGACGAANTAGGATTATCTGAAGTCTGTGAAATGGGTGACAAATATGGNCGGNTAAGTCCTCTTTATGAGCCAACAGAAGCTCTTAGAGAAAAAGCGGATAAAGGCGAAACCCTGTATTAATGTTGTAAGTACTGTTGAAAGAAGCGCCAGACTTCATCGCTGGCGCTGATATCCCTATTAGTGGGGCCGTAAAGCTTGTGTGCTTCTAGCTCCTCCTGTTCGGTCAAGTTTTCCATTGGCCACCGATGACCACCACCCTGAACAATATAGAGCCAAACTTCATTTAGAGAGCTTGAGGAGAAATAACGCTCAAATCGCACCACAGTGCGGTCTTTTTTATCTGCGTCATCAACAAAGGTTAGCTCTTTTTTGTTCAACCCATTTGCCTCTGCCCAAAATTGGACAGTTTCNGGTATCCCGAGATAGGCGCCATAACCCGCTTTGTTTTCCATATCACCACCAAAGTAGGAGATAGCATCATCGGTTCCGTGAATTTGTAACACGGGTAACGGTTTGGCCGGTGCGCAGTCATCATGAATATGCTTCATGAGAACTCCGGTCACTGAGGCCATCGCGCCATAGAGCTTAGAATTAGTGCAGGCCATAAAATGGGCCATGTCACCACCGTTTGACATACCCACCATGAACGTACGGGAGGGAGTCACGTTTAATTGCTGCTGTAAGTTTGATGTTAAAGCGCTAACAAATCCTAGGTCATCAACGGTGCTGGTAGCGTGATGGTCATAACCAACGTTAAAAAATCGATATCCGAATTGATCCCTAGTCCCTTCAGGGTAAGCAACGATAAAACCTTCTCGATCGGCAATGGCATTAAAGCCAGAGTAATCCATGATTTCACCTGCCGACCCCATATAGCCGTGCATAACCATGACGAGGGACCCATTAGGCTTAACATCGGCGGGTACGTGTAATATAAAGGAACGTGTTGCGCCGTCATGCTCTATCGTTCGATGGACAGGAAAATTTAAGTATTCAGACGCATCGGCAAGACTTGCTTGCACAAACATCAATAACAAAGTANCTCGTAGCTTTTTTATCACTATTACTGTCCTAAAAGCGTCGCGGCTATAGCCCTAAACATCTTAAGATGAACAAGCAGCTATTATCAGGAGAAGGCTTGCTAGCATCAACCTTCCCATAGGATCTCCAGAGTAAGTGGACCTAGTTANATTTTGGATAACTCTAGACTATCCATTTTGGAGTTGCAAAAAAACTAATGCCTAATAGGGCGATTTGTTATAGACAAAAAAAGGGGTAGATTAAAATCTACCCCTTTCTGTTGAATCTCAAAGCGATCAACCTTAGAACTGGTTCATCGTGTTGTCTTCACCTGACGCCTTTAATGCAGCATCACCAGCAAAGTACTCTTTATGATCATCACCCATATCAGAACCAGCCATGTTCTGGTGCTTTACACAGGCGATNCCTTGACGGATCTCTTTGCGCTGTACACCCGCAACATAACCTAGCATACCTTGGTCACCAAAGTACTCTTTCGCCAGATTGTCTGTAGAAAGGGCTGCCGTATGATAAGTTGGCANCGTAATCAGATGGTGGAAGATACCAGCGCCAACCGCAGCGTCTGCTTGGAATGTACGAATTTTNTCATCAGCCTCTATACCCAAGTCAGTCTGGTCATAACTTACATTCATTAGATCAGCACGATCATAAGCCGCAACGTCCTTTCCTGCTTCAGTCCAGGCATCAAAAATCTGCTGGCGGAAGTTTAGAGTCCAGTTGAAGGAAGGGCTATTGTTGTAGACCAGTTTAGCGTTGGGAACTACCTTGCGAATTTCGTCAACCATAGCTCCGATCTGCCCCACATGTGGCTTCTCGGTTTCAATCCAAATCATATCAGCCCCATTTTGCAGACTGGTAATGCAATCAAGCACGCACCGTGCTTCACCAGTGCCTTCTTTAAATTGGAAGAGATTACTCGGAAGGCGCTTAGGACGGACTAATTTACCGTTTTGATTGATCACCACATCACCGTTTTTCATATCCGCAGGCGATACTTCTTCCACATCTAAAAAGGCATTGTATTGGTCGCCCAAATCGCCGGGCTGGTTAGTGACAGCAATCTGTTTAGTCAGGCCAGCTCCCAAAGAGTCAGTACGGGCAACGATGACACCGTCATCCACGCCTAGCTCTAAAAAGGCATAGCGTACCGCGTTAATCTTAGCCAAAAAATCAGAGTGGGGCACAGTTACCTTGCCATCTTGGTGTCCACACTGCTTTTCGTCAGAGACTTGGTTTTCTATCTGGATACAGCATGCGCCGGCCTCAATCATCTGCTTCGCCATCAGGTAAGTCGCTTCTGCGTTACCAAAGCCTGCATCAATATCAGCAATAATGGGGACTACATGAGTTTCGAAATTGTCGATCTGCGACTGGATAGCAGCTTTTGCATCGCCATTAGCGGCATCTAGCTGGCGGAACAAGCCGCCGAGCTCACGAGCATCAGCCTGACGCAGAAACGTGTAGAGTTCAGCAATAAGGGCTGCTACCGAAGTTTTCTCGTGCATAGACTGATCAGGGAGTGGCCCAAAGTCAGAGCGCAGGGCTGCAACCATCCATCCGGACAGGTACAGATACTTTTTCTTGGTAGTACCGAAATGCTTCTTGATAGAGATCATTTTCTGCTGACCGATGAACCCATGCCAACATCCTAAAGACTGGGTGTAGGAAGTGGGGTCGGCATCATACTCAACCATGTCTTCGCGCATTACACCCGCTGTGTATTTTGCAATTTCCAAGCCGGTTTGGAATCGATTTTGAGCGCGCATTCTCGCTGCTGAATCAGCGCTTATTGCGCCCCAATTACTACCATGAGCACCGATAATATCGGCTAATTTTGCCGAATCCTGAGTGAAGTTTGACATGAGATTCCTCTTTTCCTGTGATTGCCATATTTGACTAAGCCGTCATTTTAGGTATCATGCCGCCATTAATCTATATTATCGTTTTAATCTTGGGTATTTTTCTTATGAATATGTCAAAGGTAGATCTAAACCTTCTAGTTTACTTAGATGTTTTGCTGCGAGAGTGCAATGTAACAAGGGCTGCCGAGGAGCTAGGCATCAGCCAGCCGGCAATGTCCAACAGCCTGAGACGTCTCCGTGATTTATTCGCTGACCCTATTTTAGTGCGCACCAGCGATGGTATGACTCCAACTGACAGGGCGCTTGAGCTACAGCCGTTAGTCAGGACCGTGCTGGCCGCCGCTGAGCAAGCAGTGCTGCCCAAAACCGAGTTCAATCCCTCTGCGTCTACTCGGATTTTCCGAATTATGGCGAGTGATTACACTGAAGCGACGTTACTGCCGGTGCTGCTTAGACGGCTGTTAAAGGAGGCACCTAACGTGCGCCTGGATATCATGACGCCAAGTGACGTGAGCTTTCATGATGTAGAGCGAGGTAAGGTAGATCTTGTTATCAATCGCTTTGATAGCTTGCCCCAGTCATTTCATCAGGTACATCTCTGGGATGACAGCTTTTCGTGCGTAGTTAGTGCGTCCAATCCCATCTCGCAAAACTGGAATCTCGACGCGTACTTGTCAGCCAAGCATGTCTGGGTCAGCAAAACTGGTATGGGGGTCGGTGTGGGTATGAGTTCAGATGATGTTCAACGGCTAGGCTGGGTAGATGATGCTCTGGATAAAATCGATGCGAAACGCAATATCGCACTATTTACACGTCATTATCAGGCAGCGCTGCTGCTTGGAGAGCAGGAAGGTCTGATCGTGACGCTCCCTTCCATGGCCGCGAGGCAGCTACAGGGCAACTCTAACGTGGTGATTTTGGATCCGCCGTTTGAGATTCCTAGGATGCGCCTCAAAATGGTGTGGAGTCCCTTATTACAGCATGATCCCGGTCATCGATGGATGAGACAGCTAATTAAAACCGTGTCCGAAGAGGTACTCGTTTAGAGGTCTGCCAGGCAATGCTATTATCGGCTTGCTGAATAGCCGAGATATGAGTGACAGATTTGGAATCTCCGCACCAAGTTAATACACTAAACATGTCTACAATCAGTTGGAGTTAGCCCATGAGTGAAAGAGTCCAAGAATCTGGCCTTCAGGTCGCCAAATCAATTCATGAGTTGGTCAATCAGTCTATTCTGCCGGGGACAGGACTAACAACCGAGGCCTTCTGGCCCAAATTTGCTGCTATTGTTGAGCGTTTCGCGCCGATTAATAGCGAGTTGCTGCGGGTGCGGGATGATTTACAGGCTCAAATCGATATCTGGCACAGAGAGAATACTGGTAGTTTCGAATTCTCTGACTACAAAGCATTCCTTCAAGATATCGGTTATTTGGTGCCTCCCGGTGACGATTTCGCGGTAACACCAGAAAATGTCGATACCGAAATTACCCTGCAAGCCGGACCGCAGCTAGTTGTTCCCATTATGAATGCGCGATTTGCGCTCAACGCAGCTAATGCTCGTTGGGGCAGCTTATATGATGCGCTTTATGGAAACGATGTAATCTCTGAGGAGGGTGGTGCAGACAAATCTGGGGCTTATAACCCAGTTCGTGGACAGAAGGTTATCGACTATGGTCGTGATTTTTTAGACGTCGCCGCGCCCTTAACGTCAGGCTCTCACCATCAGTCCATTGCTTATCGGTTGGTAGATCAGCAACTTCAGGTGAAGCTTAGCGATGGCAGTTCGGTGGCGCTAGCAGAAAAAAATCAACTTATGGGTTATTTAGGTGATACCGAAAATCCTACCTCTATACTTTTAAAAAACAATAACTTANATTTAGAAATTCAAGTNGATTCTAGTCATAACGTTGGCTCGACCGATAAAGCTAGCGTTAAAGATATTGTGCTCGAGTCAGCTCTGACCACCATTATGGACTGCGAAGACTCTGTAGCCGCGGTTGACGCAGAAGATAAAGCGCTGGCCTACGCAAACTGGCTCGGTCTTATTAAGGGTGACCTTCAACAGACGATCACGCGCGGCAGCAGCAGCTTTGTACGGAAAATGAACGAGGATCGGCACTACATCGGGGCAGATGGGTCGCCACTGGTACTTAAAGGCCGCAGTCTGATGTTTATCCGCAATGTGGGTCATCTGATGACTAATCCTGCCATATTGTGCGCTGACGGTAGCGAAATTCCAGAAGGCATCATGGATGGTGTCATTACTAGCCTTATTTCTCTGCATGACCTTAAACGGCAAGGTGGGCTAGCCAATTCTTCCAGCGGCAGTACCTACATAGTCAAGCCAAAAATGCACGGACCTGCCGAAGTTGCCTTTACCAATGACCTGTTCGATGCCATTGAAGATGCTTTCAGCCTTGATCGCCACACCATAAAGGTTGGCATCATGGATGAAGAGCGGCGAACCTCTGTCAATCTAAAAGAATGTATCCGGGCTGCGAAGGGGCGGGTTGTGTTTATCAATACCGGTTTTCTTGATCGTACGGGTGATGAAATTCATACCAGCATGTTGGCTGGAGCCTTTGCGCTTAAGAGTGACCTAAAGACGATGCCGTGGATTTCCGCCTATGAAGATCAAAATGTTGATGTTGGTCTCGCCTGTGGGCTTAAGGGTAAGGCCCAGATCGGCAAAGGCATGTGGGCTATCCCAGATAATATGGCCGACATGATGAGAATCAAGATTGGCCACCCCAAAGCCGGTGCAAACTGTGCCTGGGTGCCATCACCTACCGCCGCTACGCTCCACGCAATGCACTATCACCAGGTCAATGTACCCAATTTGCAAGACGAGTTAATGACCCGAACTCAGGCGAATGTTGATGATATCTTAACTATTCCATTACTGGGTGACCAACGGTTAACTCCAGAGCAAATACAGCTGGAACTTGATAATAACGCTCAGGGGATGCTTGGCTATGTTGTTCGTTGGGTCGAGCAGGGCGTAGGCTGTTCTAAGGTGCCGGACATTAATAACGTCGGGCTAATGGAAGATCGCGCCACGCTCAGAATTTCGAGCCAACACATTACCAACTGGCTTCATCACGGCATGTGTACAGCAGATCAGGTCAACGAGACGCTACGACGAATGGCAGCGGTGGTTGATGGGCAAAACGCTGGCGACACTGATTACGTGCCTATGGGGCCTGACTTCGGTCAGAGTATCGCGTTTCAAGCGGCCTCAGACCTGGTTTTTAAGGGCCTAGAGCAGCCTAGCGGGTACACCGAGCCCCTATTGCATGCCTACCGACAGCAAGCAAAGGCTTAAGGGGCATTATGACTAGTAGATCAACTCCAGACTTATGTGATGATTATCCCGATTTAGTGAGAGTATTAGACCCCGTTTTTACCAACTTTGGTGGCCGCGAGAGTTTTCATGGGCCCGTATTNACGGTTAAATGCTTTGAGGACAACAGTGTTGTCAAAGAGATGGTTGGTACGCCTGGTGAAGGCCGCGTAATGGTGGTCGACGCTGGTGGAAGCATGCGTCGCGCCTGTCTTGGTGACATGTTGGCAGAGCAGGCATCAGTGAACGGCTGGGCGGGGATAATACTCTACGGATGTATTCGTGATGTCGACGAAATAATAACCACAGACATTGGTGTTCAGGCGCTTGGTTCACACCCAATGAAGACTGATAAGAAAGGAATTGGAGAGCAGGGCATTGCGGTTACGTTTGCCGGTGTCACCTTCAGTACTGGTGACTACGTCTACGCTGACAACAATGGAATTCTGGCCTCAAATCAGAAGCTAGCTTGATAACTGCTTAAGCATGGCAATATGCTCCATGCCAGCCTCTAAAAAGACCTCACCATAGGCTGTAAATCCCGCGCTCTGATAAAAGGGTAGCGCGGTGAGTTGCGCATACAAATGAATCTTCTGCATGCCCGAAACGACAGCATAATCAATGGCCGCAGCCATTATTAAACGACCGATGCCTTGATGGCGATGATTTTTTAACACTGCCATGCGCCCAAAATGACCATCTGACCGCATTCGCGCTGTGCCAACTGGCTGGTTATTCGCATCAAGGGCTAACCAATGCTCTGCGGTTGCATCGTNTGTGTCGAAGTCGATCTCAAAAGGCACCTGTTGTTCTTCAACNAAGACCGGAATACGGACNGACTTAATCGCGGCTTCATCCTCTGCCCAATTTGCGCTCTTAACCCTAATCAATGCTTATCCCTCTTACTCAGTCCTGCTTTTGCCCGTTTACGTAGTGGCTGTAGGTGCGCTCCTCGCCATCAGCGGCACGGTTCTCAAGTGTGGCCGTTCTGACTTCTTCAGTCATATCGACCAGTGGTGGGTACTTTGGCGCGCTCATAAACTGTGCAAACCATTCCCCGAGCATTTGCTCATCATCCAGAGTCTCTTGCAACAGCGCCTTNACGCGCTGAATATAACTGGTAGAAATGGGCTGTTCGGCCATGGCAGCAGTGAGAGGGGGATCGGTCAGGTGATTTGGTGTCAAGTCGCGACTTAATAGCTCAGTGGCTAAATCATCGAGCATTTCAGTGGCTGCCGGAGCTCTAAAGCCTACCGAAAAGGTTGTGCACTCTCCGATGGCAACACCGTGATGAGCGATTTTGGGTGGCAAATAAAGCATATCACCAGGGTTTAACACCCAGTCTTCCACCGCATTAAACTCTTTCAACACCTTCAGCCGTGTATTGTCGGTATGGAGATCATCGGCAGTACACAGCTGGCCCACTTGCCAACGCCGTTGACCGCTGCCTTGCAACAGAAATACATCGTAGTAATCAAAGTGCGGACCAACACTACCACCGTCCTCGGCGTAGCTGACCATAATGTCATCTAGCCGCCATGCCGGAAGAAAATCAAAGGACTTCAGTAAATCAGCTACCTCTGGTACCCACAGGTCAACGCCTTGTACTAACAGAGTCCAGTTGCGATTAGGTAGAGTCTCAAAACGAGATTCCTCAAAGGGACCATGCTCAAGCTGCCAGTCATCGCCAATCACTAGGCGAGACTCAACTTCCTCCTCAAGAGAAAGACCCGCTAAATCATCACCCTCTATGGGCGGTATAAAGTTAGGAATCGCATTTCGAATTAACAGGGGTTTCTTCTGCCAGTATTCGGATAAAAACTCATCGGCGGTAATTTCACCGAGAATAGGGTGGTTGTTTGTACTCACGACGCCTAGATATCCTTTGCTTGTTGCACTGCGTTACCAATATAGCTTGCCGGAGTCATCGCTTTTAGCTCGGCTTTGGCCTGCTCTGGGATTTCCAGTGTGTCAATAAATGCTTGTATAGTCGCCTGATCCATCACATTACCGCGAGTTAGCGCCTTGAGTTTTTCATAGGGCTCTTCGATAGCATAGCGGCGCATGACTGTTTGTATAGGCTCAGCCAGTACTTCCCAGCTTGAATTAAGGTCTTCACCCAGACGTTCACGATTTATCTGTAGCTTACTAATACCCTTACTCAGAGAGGAAAATGCAATCATTGAGTACCCCAATCCAACGCCCATATTTCGCAGTACGGTAGAGTCAGTAAGGTCTCGCTGCCAGCGTGAGATAGGTAATTTCGCCGCCAAATGCCCATACAGCGCATTGGCAATACCCATGTTGCCCTCAGCATTCTCAAAATCAATCGGATTCACCTTATGCGGCATAGTGGAGGAACCCACCTCACCAGCAATGGTCTTCTGTTTGAAGTAGCCTAGCGAGATATAACCCCAAATGTCACGTGCATAGTCGATCAAAATGGTATTCGCACGTGCCATACCGTCAAAAAGCTCGGCCATGTAGTCATGGGGCTCAATCTGGGTGGTGTAGGGGTTGAACTCTAACCCTAGGCCTTTAATAAACTGTTCAGCAAACCCAGCCCAGTCAATCTTTGGGTAGGCAGACAGGTGTGCGTTGTAATTGCCCACAGCACCATTTATCTTGCCCAGCAACGGCACACTTTTAATCAAGTCAATCTGTCGCTGTAAACGGTAGGCTACGTTAGCCATTTCCTTGCCTACGGTGGTTGGCGAGGCGGTTTGGCCATGGGTTCTAGCCAACATAGCCACATCGGCAAACTCTTTGCCCATACTGGCTAACTGCGACTGAATATCAACTAGGGCTGGCAGTACAATTTGGTCTCTGCCTTCTTTCAGCATCAACGCATGTGACAGATTGTTGATGTCTTCAGAGGTACAGGCAAAGTGCACAAACTCGCTTACCGCTTGTAACTCGTCATTATCGGCAATGACTTCCTTAATCAAGTATTCAACCGCTTTTACATCATGATTGGTTGTGCGTTCAATCTCTTTAACTCGTGCAGCGTGCTCTAGCGTAAAGTTGTCCACCAACCCATTGAGTAAAGCGTTTGCACCGTCAGAAAAGGGCGGCACCTCAGTAATATCGTTATGAGCAGATAATTGCTGTAACCAGCGAACCTCCACCATAACGCGGTACCGAATTAACCCGAACTCACTAAATACCGTTTTCAGCATGTCGGTTTTACCGCCATAACGGCCGTCAATAGGTGAGACTGCGGTTAGGGAAGACAGAGGAAGTGACGCCATTATGATTCCTAATTAAGTGAAATTAATAGCGCAGTATTATATCGGAAATATGATGCCATTTCAGGCATCAATTACGCTAATTGCCATTTTGGGTAGCGGTCTTTACTTTGGTAATACTGAGAGAAGACGATTGCGCTGCCATAATAAATGGCTGCGTTTGCCTCCAACTTGGTGCCATAGGAACGCGCTGCGGATGCCNGAAAAGAGTAGGCAGCGAACACGCTGAGCGATTGCGGGTTGCTGTAAATAGAGAGGGTTACCGGTGACCTGAATACGGNCCTTTAAAGTGCTTACAGTGTCAGTATATAAGCCTGCGACATTGGCAATAACATTGTCATGGGTTGCAGAAAAATGATCTGCTTGTCGTTGAGCATTCGCAATGCCCTCACCAACCTGTTTAATCCGGACACTGTCAGCTGTTAAGCGACGGGCAAGATACATAATTCCGATAACATAGCGCATAACATCTGCGGAGCCCTGACTGCGATCGTTAATCATCTCTCGCATAGAGTTAATACCTAGCTCTATATTTTCCGTTGATCCATACAGGCTGCGTATGGTTTCAGGGTTTTGATTTAATAGCGCTACCATTGCCGCTGACAGCTGAGCCTCGGCAATATCACCCTCGGCGGCCAACTTGGCCACTAGTTCTGCGGCTTGAAACACTCCAGCTAAAGCAAGGGCTTGATCAGCAGTAGGGCGCTTAAAGATCACGCAGATACATTCCATGTACGCTCGATCACACCGCCGCCAAGACAGCAATCCTCTGCATAGAAGACCACCGACTGACCGGGTGTTACCGCGCGCTGAGGCTCATCAAAGGTGACCACACAGGTGTCATCATCGCTGACATTCACGGTACAAGCCTGATCAGGCTGCCGGTAGCGTGTTTTGGCCATGCATTGCAGCGGCTCAGACGCCGACGGTTGGCCGTTAATCCAGTTAATTCCAGAGGCGGCCAGTTGGTTAGTAAACAATAGAGGGTGTTCTGAGCCCTGTCCTACTATTAGGACATTGCGTTCTAAGTCTTTTTCGAGCGTGTACCAGGGCGCATCGCCAGAATCTTTAACGCCACCAATCCCTAGGCCTTGGCGCTGGCCAATGGTGTAAAACATTAAACCGTGGTGCTCTCCCATGACCACACCATCGGGCGTTTCCATTGCGCCAGGCTGCGCTGGGATGTACTGCTCTAAAAAGTCTTTAAAACGCCGCTCACCAATAAAGCAAATACCGGTACTATCCTTTTTGTCTGAGGTCACAAAACCATGCTTTTCTGCGATGGCTCGCACCTCAGGTTTCTCTAATTCACCGACCGGGAATAGTGATTTGGCAAATGCCTCTCCTTCCACTGCGTGTAAGAAATAGCTTTGATCTTTATTATTGTCTAGGCCCTTGAGCAATCGGGCGCTGTTGGTGCTGTTATCTATTCGGGTGTAGTGGCCAGTGGCAATGTAATCAGCGCCCATAATCTGAGCGTAATCAAGAAATACCTTAAATTTGATTTCGCGGTTACACAGAATGTCAGGATTAGGCGTGCGCCCGGCACGGTACTCCTCTAAAAAGTGCTCAAACACATTGTCCCAGTAGTCCGCCGCAAAATTCGCCGTGTGCAAGGTGATCCCGAGTTTGTCACATACTTGCTGGGCATCAGCTAGATCAGCAATAGCTGTGCAATACTCAGAGCCGTCGTCTTCGTCCCAATTTTTCATGAACAGGCCTTCAACCTCATAACCCTGCTCGATCAGCAACAGGGCAGCCACCGAGGAATCAACGCCCCCAGACATGCCAACGATTACTTTTACGGGTTTACTCATGATAGTGACAGGCAACTCTTAAAACGATTAATTAGGTCGTTACTATAAGCCGTTATGAAAGATTTCCAAAGGGAAAACACGTCCCGAGATGAAGTCATCAACAGCCTGATGGACCAATTCACTGCGCGGCTTATTGACTGGATCTTTTATTTGCTCAAGCGTCATCCATTCAGCGCTATCAATATCGCTGTCTATTTCTGCGTCCTGTTGAAACTGCAGTGGCTCGGCGATAAAAACCAGACGATAATAAGTGATGCCTGTAGTCGCGGACCTAGCATTAGAAAAGCCTAAAAACCCAGTAATTTTTACCTCCCAGCCAGTTTCCTCTAAGGTTTCTCGCAGTGCCGCAGCTATTACATCCTCACCAGGCTCAACGTGGCCCGCTGGTTGGTTAATTACCTGAACTCCGTCCTGTGTNTCGCGGACCATTAAAAACTCGCCATTGCGCTCAACTACAGTGGCAACGGTAAGGTGGATAGTGTTCGGCATAATCAACTCCTGTTGTATTTAACCCATAGTACGGTATTCGCCAGGCTGTAGATCCCCGAGAGACCACTCACCAATAGCTATACGCACCAATCTCAGGGTAGGTAGTTTGACCGCCGCGGTCATTCGCCGCACTTGACGATTACGGCCTTCGCTAATTACCAGCTCAATCCAGCTATCGGCAACCGTTTTACGCACTCTAATTGGCGGATTACGGATCCAGAGGGACGGTTCTGACAGAATTTTACAAGAGTCCGCACGCGCCGGGCCATCTTTGAGATCGACTCCCGCCACTAGCGCAGCACAGTGTTCAGCGGTCGCAGCTCCCTCCACTTGCACCCAGTAAGTCTTCTTAAACTTATTCTTTGGATGGCTGATCTTAGCCTGCAACCCACCGTTATCAGTAAGTAACATAAGACCTTCAGAGTCATAGTCTAAGCGTCCTGCAGGGTAAACAGACGGGATCTCAATAAAGTCAGCGAGGGTCTTTCGTTCAGCCTGATCGGTAAACTGACTCATCACCTGGAACGGTTTGTTAAAAATGATCAGTTTTGGCAATGTAGTCTCCGAAAATCACTATTATAGGGCAAAATCTGCTACAAAATGTTGCATGTCGTATGTTAATATAACTGGATTAGGTAAATTTTTTACAAAACTACCTTCCCGCACTATTAAATTGATCATTATCCACGGAGATAAGCATGGGATACCAGCACATTAAAGTTCCACAAAGCGGTGAAAAAATCACTGTTAATTCTGACTTCTCAATAAATGTTCCAAATAATCCAGTCATCCCGTTTATCGAAGGCGACGGCATTGGTGTTGATATCACCCCAGTTATGGTGAAAGTCATTGATGCAGCTGTAGAGAAAGCCTACGGCGGCGCGAAAAAGATCTCCTGGATGGAAGTATTCTGCGGTGAGAAGGCAGCGGAACTTTATGAGGGTGACTGGTTTCCAGCTGAAACCTTAGAAGCTGTTCAAGAATATATCGTTTCAATTAAAGGCCCATTGACTACACCCGTAGGTGGTGGCTTCCGATCGTTGAACGTTGCACTGCGTCAAGAGCTTGATCTGTTTGTCTGCCAGCGGCCTGTGCGTTGGTTTACCGGCGTTCCCTCTCCAGTTAAGGAGCCAAACAAGGTAGATATGTGTATCTTCCGCGAGAACTCTGAAGACATCTATGCGGGTATCGAATGGAAAGCGGGTAGCGCAGAAGCGACTAAAGTAATTAAGTTTCTTCAGGATGAGATGAGCGTTAGCAAAATCCGTTTTGATACAAACTGTGGTATTGGCGTTAAGCCCGTTTCAGAGCAGGGCACTAAGCGTCTGGTCACTAAAGCGATTCAGTATGCGATCGATCAAAACAAGCCCTCTGTTACCTTAGTACACAAGGGTAATATTATGAAGTTCACTGAAGGTGCATTCTGCGATTGGGGCTATGAAGTCGCTCGTGAAAGCTTTGGCGGTGAGCCTCTCGATGGCGGCCCATGGCATGTAGTGAAGAACCCAAATACGGGTGAAGATATCGTTATCAAAGATGTGATCGCGGACGCTATGCTTCAACAGATCATTCTGCGTCCAGATGAGTACAGTGTTTTAGCTACGCTTAACTTAAATGGTGACTACATATCAGACGCACTGGCTGCTCAAGTAGGCGGTATCGGAATTGCTCCAGGTGCTAACCTTTCTGATGATGTAGCAATTTTTGAGGCTACTCACGGCACAGCGCCTAAGTACGCTGGCCAAGATAAGGTTAACCCGGGTTCACTAATACTCTCTGCCGAGATGATGTTGCGCCACTTGGGGTGGGCAGATGCCGCTGACCTCGTTATCAAGGGAATTGAAGGCGCAATTAACGAGAAAAAAGTAACCTATGACTTTGAGCGGCTTATGGATGATGCTATTTTAATGTCTTGCTCTGAGTTCGGTGATGCGATGATTGAAAATATGTAAATCGTAGCAAATTGATGCAAAGACCCGGCCCCAGCGCCGGGTTTTTTGTGTCTGTTACATCCTATTGAGAAGCATTAATGGGTAACTGTTCATAGAGTTTACGCATCTTTTTTACCTTATGTAGCGCCATCCAATAGCCTAGGACACCAAACAATACTGAACCGACCGCCTGACCAATTAAAACGCCTTGGGCCTGCCAATAGTAGCTGCCGAGCATCACAAAGGGTATGGTGCCAATGGTTGCTTTACCCACGTTCAGGGCGCTGGCTAACCGTGGCGAATTGAGATTATTAAAGGTCGCATTTGACGTAAATAGCAGCCCATTAAATACAAAAGTGATTGCTAGATAAGTGCAAAATAAACCAACAATTTCAGCTGCTTGCAGGTTTAACTTAAATGCATTTATAACGAAATCTTGTGATAGCCAGAGCAGCAAAGACACCCCCGTACAGAATACTGCCATCACGATCAGTGAGTCGCTTAGCGTACGCTGGATACGATCCCACTGACCGGCACCAAAGTTTTGCCCCAGTATTGGGCCAATAGCACCTGAAAGACTAAATACAAAGGCGAAACAGACCGGAGTTAGACGGCCAACAACCGCATATCCCGCAACATAGCTACTGCCGTAGACGGCAATAGCAGCCGTTACATAGGCATTGGCCAGTGGTGTTGCCATGTTGGTGACAACGGCCGGTAGGGCAATATTTAAGATGGGCCGTGTACAAACTTTAAAGCTCGCCATAGTGGGCATTGCCAACAGCCGGTGTTTGTATTGAACACGGTAGAGCGCGTAACTAAACACCGCCAGCCTCGCGAACACAGAAGCAATAGCTGCTCCGGTAACCCCAAGTTCGAGGCTAAAGATTAAAATAGGGTCCAGAATTGCGTTCACGATTCCGCCCGATAAGGTCGACAACATAGCACCCTTGGCGTCACCAACCGCGCGCAGAACCGCACTGGCTCCCAACCCAATGGCGAGTAATATCGCCGCGGGCAAAACAATGAGTAAGTAATCTTTAGCAACCACGGCCACATTGTCCTTGGCACCAAGCCAATACAACAACTGATCCAGACTCATTATGATGATACCTACCGTCACAATACTCACGATGCCAGCAATAATCAGTACATTAATGGCAAACTGTGCGGCTTTTTCACGATTTTTTGCGCCCAAAGAGCGTGATACCAGTGCTCCAGCGGCGATCGAGGTACCTATCGATATAGAGGTCGCCAAAAAGGTCAAAGTACTGGCAAATCCAATAGCAGCGACCAAATCAGGGTCACCTAAAAGGCTAATAAACCACATATCGAGGAGATCAACCAAAAATATGGACATTAGTCCAAACGCGCTAGTACTGGCCATCACAATAATGTGGCGCATTAGCGAGCCTTGAACAAATTTGGCAGTGTCGGTCATAAGGGTTCCGGTGGAAATGCACTGGTGGGTTAACAGCTCTTCGGCGCCAGTAAGCACCAACCGAGGGATTATATACTTATTAGACCTCGCCTCAGATAATAAACAAGACTAAACGTGCTAAATATGGTCTCAGGGATAGTCTGTGCAACCGAAGTCACGCTAAACTGTGAGCTGAAAAATGGCAATTACAATCAGTAGAGGTAGGCATGAATAGTAAGAGCGGGCAGTTCGTCTTTATGTTACTTGCAGTTGCAGGGATACTTAGCAGTGGCTGCAGCGCTAATAATGAGCGGCCAAAGCCCGCTGATAATCTCGAATTTGTCCCTGCATCTTCCGTAGACCGCGTTAGGGTTCAGATAGCCAAATTACCCACTGATGACGTCTGGTGGAATGTCTATGGTGAGGATCAAGCCTGGAACTTTAAAAATCTCCATCGTTTCATGCCAACGGTCAATATCTACCGACAGGGGCAGGTCCGCATGCTGGCCAATCGGCCAATGCCAAGCATCGCAAGAGAGGTAATTGACACACCTAGTGGAAGTATGGGGTTCAAGGATTTTTTGGATAGCGAGGCGTCCAAAACAATGGGCATTGTGGTGCTACACAAAGGCGACATTGTCTTTGAGCATTACCCTAGGCAGCAGCCTTACGAGAAGCCCATTTACTGGTCAGTCACCAAGGTACTTGTTTCTGCATTGGTAGGTATTCTAGAGGATCGTGGTCAAGTTGATGTGAGTCAGCCTATTAGTCTCTATATACCTGCGCTTATCGGTTCTGACTTTGCAACTATTAGTGTCCGAAATCTACTTGACATGGCGACCGGCCTCAATTGCCCAGAGGAGTATATTGATCATGCATCCTGCTATTACCAATACTCAATGACCATCGGTGACGGCTATTGGACCGAGAAATCAGGCCAGAGTCCTTACGCCATGATCGCCTCACTTAAGCCTGGAATTAAGCAGCCACAGGGTGAGGATTTTCAGTATTCTGGCGTTAACACATTTATTTTAAGTTGGTTGGTTGAGGAACTTACCGGGATGCCGTTCCAAGACGCACTGAGTAAAGAAATTTGGCAGAAAATTGGTGCGGAGGCAGATGCTGCCTTACTGGCACCGCGATATGGTGTTCCTAATACCCACGGGGGTTTACTTGCACAGCTCCGTGATGTGGCACGTTTTGGCTTACTGTATACACCCAGCTATTATAAGGTAACCGACCATAAGATCATCTCTGACAGGGTGGTTAAACTTATTCGTAACGATGGCAATCCAAAGCTATGGCAAAAAGCACGCGCAGCCAACGTGCTGCCTAATGATTTTTCACATTCGGTATACCAGTGGGATGCTGTTTATAACAATAATGATTTTTACAAAGGCGGTTGGGCCGGGCAGGGCATATTAGTTAACCCTGACAAAGATATTGTTGCCGTATTCACCGGTTATGCGATAGACGCCCAAGAATCACAGCCCGATCTATTACCAGTACTGAGGCAAATGTTGAACAGCATTTTTCCGGAACATAACCCTTAGAGACTTAAATTATGGATGATAACAACGAATATACATTAGCGTGCCAGGACGCTCTGTAAATGAAGGCCTACCGGGGTGCAAGCTTGCGGGCGGCTCTATAGATCAAACTCTGATTGGGTATTTTCCCTAAAAAAACTACTGTAAAGTAAGCAAGGTAAACTAAGACACATGGCTAAAAAACTATTTAATACAAAAATTGGACTGGCACTGGGTGGCGGAGCTGCGAAAGGTGTCGCTCACATTGGCGTGTTGAAGGCGTTAGAAGACGCAAAGGTAAATATAGACTTTATAGCTGGGACCAGTGTCGGCGCGATGATAGCGGCACTTTACGCCTTTAATGTTGACATAGAGGCCATTGGCAGCCTTGCGCGGCGTTTGACAATGTCGAAGGTCACCTCTTTTAAACTCAACAAAACCGGGTTTTTCACTACAGAATCCCTAAGAGAGCTGATACTTGAATATGTCGGTGAGGTAAACATTGAAGATGCGTGATTCCTCTGTCGATTGTCGCAACTGACATCAACAGTGGGGAAGAGATTATCCTCACCACTGGTTCGGTCGCTGACGCTGTTTGTGCCTCCGCAGCTATCCCTGGCATTTATATACCGGTAGAGCTAAATGGTAGAACTTTGGTAGACGGCGGATTGGTTCAAAACGTACCCATAGAGGCATTGCAGGCCTTAGGTGCTGGAGTAACCATTGCCAGTCATCTCAATAGCGTGAGTCATTACTCCGAGATAAGTCATGTGCTGGACGTAATGCGTAACGCGTTTGAAATCGCGGTTAGCCAACATACTCAGGACCAGTTGAAGGATGCTGACTTGTTGATTTCAATGGACCTAAGTGACTTTAGCCTGCGAGACAACACCGAGAGATACGATGAGCTTTTCGATATTGGATACCGCGCCGCGACGATTCAACTGACGAAGTTGGCCTGGTACAAAAAAACTAATCTATTACTTTATGTGGGGCGACTTATTAAAGAGTTAGCACCCTTTAAACTACCAGAATTTATCAAGCGGTTAGTGAGTGAGCCGACACAAGGACAATAGCAATCGCAATCTTAGTAATTATAGGCTTACAGAGCAGTTTGCACGCCTAATTAGAGCGGGTGTAGTACTCAAAATATAAGCCCTCAACCTCCCAATTCGCCAAGTTTAACCACGCAAAGACCAGTTTGGTCGCAGGTGTTGAATTCTTGGACTATGTTAAACATATGCCTATCGATTATTTTCATATAATCACACCACCCGTAGTTGCCTATGTTAATCATCTGCATGTCCCCGATATTGGCGGTCCCGACTCAGACGATCGCTATAAGATCACTATTTTAATTAGTAAACAGGATAGTGCCTGTATCAAAGAATTTGTCGATGCTAGCCATGCTGCCGCACAATTAGAGTGGCCGACTTCGTGGGACAAGGTCTTAAATATGCCGTTGCACGATGGTATTGATAAATGCGCAAGCTGGGACCAGTTGGCGGATTACTTGATGTGCACATTTAATAGTTTTCACCCTCCATTATTACAGATGCCCGATGGTAGTCTTATGCCGCGCTCAGTAGAAATTGCCATCGGGGCTTCGGTGCGAGTGTTCGGCGCAATGGGTGGCTGTATGGTCAATGGAGAAAAGACGGTAGAGTGCTATCTCAGTGGTGTCCAGCTTCTCAACGATACCCCTATCAGCACAGAAAATAGAAGCGTATATGACCGGTTAGAGAAGATAGTAGAGCGTTTTTCACCATGGAGGTAAAAGTGCTGTCTTATTTGCTACTTAGTTTCCTGGTCTTGGCCGGTNCAGCTATTTTACGGCTACACCAATCTAACGCACTGGCTAGACTAGCCGAAAAACAGGTTCTTTTATTCTCACTGATTTGTACTCTTTTTTCCGCAGTGCTAATCGTGTTTTGGCTATACCTGTTTTGGCTATTTGTCAGTGTTTGGTATTTCATGGGTATCGGATTGTTAGCGTGGGTGTTCACACGAAGTTTAAAGACCATTCACTACCAATCAACAATCTGGGCCTTACTATTAATAGGGATTATTGGCGCGCTATTTATGCAGATTATATACTTCGCTGATTACTATCCAATGGGCACATCGTCGGGGGTATGAGTTAACTCGGGCAGTCTAAATATCTTTTTTCGAGCGCGGTAGCGTCGTCACCACATCCCCTTCACTCAGACGCTGATCGATCTCTTCAATCGACATATAGTCCAAGTCCCAGTGGTTACAGATATCATTTCTGTAACGCGTATGGTTCTTATCAGTGGAATCAGAAGTTTTCCGATTGAAATACTTGAGTAGTCGCTGGCTAATTTTCATACAGCCATAGTACGTCATTCTTAATCGAACGTCTCGTTTCTATGAGAAGAGTCGAAACGAGATTAGAATTGAAATTTGAACGGCAGAGGGCCCATTAATTCCGCAAAGATCTGTACACCAGCCTAGACATCAAGCCTAGGACTCTGATGAGTCCTAGGCCATATTTACCATAGGTGATTCCCGGCCAGCTGCTATGCCGGCGTTGTGTTAAAGGCAGTAACCCCCAGGAAGTCGGCTTTACCTAAATTAACGCCATTATGGCGGAGAATGTTATAAGCGGTTGCAACATGAAAATAGAGGTTGGGTAGCGCCCAGCAATTAAGATAATCACTGCCTCCAAAGGTGAGTTCATGCGGTCCCGCTTGCATAACTATCCTTTTCTGTTCGGCACCTTCAAGGTGTTTAGGTGAAATGGTGTCAAGAAAATCCTTAGTACTTTGGATACGCAGCTTCAATTCAGCGAAGGTAGTTTCATAGTCTTCATGCGCTGGAGCATCGATATCTGCCAGCCTAGCTGCGCCGCGTTTCACGATATCGCAGGCAATCTGAACCTGTTTACTCAATGGCAGCATATTGGGATATAACCGAAAGTCAGTTAAGGCATGCTCGTCGATACCATTTTCGCGTGTATGTCTTGCAGCAATATCGAGTAACCCAGAAAGATTGTTCAGTGAGTGAGTAAAGGCGGGAATGGAGCAATTATATATAGAGAATGACATGGTTTACCTCGAAGAGTTAATGCTGCGTATATTGGTGTTGGATAAGTCGCTAACGTTTGGGGATTGGATGCTAACAGAATTTTAGTCTTTACAAGCCCAAGCGGGTGTACTTTGTTGAAATAAACATACTCAGCAGTCTCTTGTAGACCAATCAGATATCAACTGAGGAACTAAAAGTATTGGTAGTTGCCTTATAAAGGTCACTTTGGGCTTCGCCCCCAACCCAATTGAGTTTAGAGCAGGATGAATGAATAGATTATCTACAGCCGTAATAAATTTTAGCCTAATAGTCAGCTTAATCAATGTAATTATATTTGGTGCCAGTAGCCATTCAATAACTGCGACGGCGGTTTTTTTCATCGTTTTTACTCTAAATATTATAGAGTAGACTGGTGCAAGGTAACCGATTGTTGAGTCTTCTTTTCACTTTATGTCGCCAAAAAGTTTTAGGGAATTACAGACTTTTGATTCTCAGTTACCCACTGTCTTTTGCATTGATAGACTCTCGGCTATACTCCAAAGCTAAAGTTAGTTATTAAGCGCGTCTCTGTGACGTTGCTGTACCCTATGAGATAAAGTGATGGAAAAATTGCTTCTTAGCTTGACCGGTATGTTTGCCGGCGCGCCCAGCACAGTCTTGCGCTTTAGACGATCAGTGCTCCTCGTACTGGCCTTAGTTTCCATAGTCATGTTTCACGCCATGGCGACACGTACTACGTTTAACTTATCCTCTGAAGCATTTATGAACGAGGACAGCCCAGCGCAGCTATCCCTGGAAGAGTTCCGGCGTCAGTTCGGGAGTGATCGTTCCGTCTACCTTATTTACCGACCTTTGGATGGTGATGTTTTTTCGGCAGCGTCGTTGTCCGCAGTCCAAAGCCTTACTAATGATCTAGAGAACTGGGGTGACCTGGATAACTCAGGCTACCCTGAGGCAGACCTAAGAGAATTGATTCATATAAGAAGGGTGCAATCGTTAACTAATTTACGTGTCCAGAACAGCGTCGGGGATGCGCTGATATCCGAGCGTCTGGTGCCCATAAAACTGCCGACAAGCCAAGTAGAGCTGAGCGAGATAAAAGCTCGCGCCCTTAGCGAAGCAGATTATGTGTCGTCGTTTTACGCAGCCGATGGCAGCTATGGCGCGCTCTTACTACAGACCGATTTTGGTACTGAGGCAATAGACAGCTATACATCTGCATTAGATTCAGACACCGTGGAGCTAGATGATAGCTTTGGTGATTTCGATATCTCATTTGATGAGCAGGCTGTTGTCCAGAAGATTGAATTTAAAGATGTTAACCCTTTGGATTACTTGGCCTTCAATGACGCACTGGAAGCCGTGTACAACCAATACGCTGATCAGTTGGAATACTATGCGGTTGGAGAACCTTCGCTGATGAGTCAGTTGCAAGGGATCCTAGAGCAATTGAAGCTTCTAGGCTATCTAATGGTATTGATATTTGCGTTGTTACTGTGGATATTGTTTCGCTCCGCTAGCGCTCTACTTTGGCCCTTGGTGACCATAGCACTCAGCGTTTCTTGGTGCTGGGGAATCACCGTTTTATTGGGTATTGAGCTATCAAGTATGATCGGCTTAACCGTATTATTGATTTTTTCTGTGGGAATTGCTGATTGCGTGCATGTCATGAGTGCTTATTTTAGCTTCAGAAGAGGGGGCTTAGACCATCACGCTGCGCTAACCAAGTCCTACGAAAAGGTGGGCTTGTCGATTCTGCTAACCACACTAACCACTGCGGCTGGCATTATGGTGCTGGCTAGTTCAAACCTCGAGCCGATTCGGGTTTTCGCGGTTATGTGTGCGTTTGGTGTAGTACTAGCCTTCTTTTTTACCATCGTCCTGCTGCCTATTCTCTTAGATTTTTGGCATCCGACCGCCGTGACTGAAAAGGGCAGTACCGCAGACAAGCTGGGGCTGCGCTGGCAACGTTTGAGTAATAAAGTAAAAGTAATTATGGCCCTAATCAGCGCAGCTCTAGTGTTCGTGTCCCTGGGGTTGTTCATTGGTGCATTTATTAATGCGGTCATTCTGCTGACCTATTGGATTGTAAATTCGCAAACTAAGATACTGGCCCGGGTACCATTAATAGTAGAGCGTAGCCCACGCAGAATCATGGCGATTTTTGCCGCCATCTTAATACTGTGCTGCTATGGCGCTACCAAAATTGTTATTGATACTAATGTTGCCGGTTTATTTAAGGATGACCACCCTCTAGCGATCGCGCTCAATGTGGTTGATAACAATATGTCTGGGTCACAAAACATGGAGGTGATGATAGATACCGGTACCACTGATGGAATTCTTGATGCGCAATTACTTATNGCGGTTGATNACCTTCAGACCAGCCTAGAGGAGCGGTACCCAGACACGATAGGCCGCACTTACTCATTGGCTAATATCGTCAAAGACACTAATCAAATTATGAATGACGAGGATCCGGACTTTTACGTCATACCTAATTCGAATCAATCGGTTGCCCAGCTACTCTATTTATTTAACAGCGCTAATCCAGAGGATCGCCGCAATTTAGTGTCAGATGATTACAGTCGGTCTCATATCTCGGTTAACTCTAAAAGTATGGGCTCTTATGGCTATCAGAAAATGTTCATTGAGGTTGAACAAGAAATTACTGCCAAATTTGCTAGTTTCAAAACCACCTATCCTGATCTAGAAATTGTTCTNACTGGCACCATGGCTACCCTAATGGTAGTTTCAGATGAAATTGCCAAGTCCCAGTTTAATGGCTTTGCCTTAGCACTATTGCTCATTAGTTTTATTATGAT
>JGI24540J26637_10000160_pt1 | contig 25915 bp, 20 predicted proteins | sample NorSeaMetagenome_FD_26637 | JGI IMG/M metagenome (IMG submission 26637)
TTGAGGGTAATAAGCCGGCAGAGGAATCTTTTCTGTACGCGGATAAAGACTGTAATAGAGAGATTGGCTATGTTACCTCAGCAATGTGGTCGCCGGTGGTTAAGGCCAACATAGCTCTGGCTATGGTTGAGACATCCGCGCTAAAGGGTGCTATTTGGGCGGAAATTTACTATTCTAAGGAACTGCGTCACCATAGTAAGGTGGCAAAATGTACCCTTCAGCAAAAGCCATTTTGGGCGCCGGAGCGAGCCAGAGCGACACCACCAGCGGCTTTCTAACGTTGAGGAATACAACATGAAAAGATCTATTGGTCAGGTTGATTCGGTTTATTTGGGCTCATCAGAAGACGAGTTAGGTAAGCAATCGCATTTAGTACTCAACGCACAACTCTCAGGGTTTGTTGGCGATCGGCACGGCTCTCTTGAGAGAGAGGCTTGGGCTAAAGGTGATAAACAGGTTTCAGGTACCATTCGTCGCAATGAAAGGCAGTGGTCAGCCGTTTCTGTTGAAGAGCTCGCTGATATTACCGAAAAAATGAATTTAACCCAGCCTTTGTCAGCCGCCAGCGTTGGGGCTAATCTCTGTTTGTCTGGTGTGACCAATCTATCGCATCTGCCCAAAGGCAGTATCCTTAAATTTCCCTCTGGTGCTGAGCTAATAGTCGAGGAATATAATCCACCATGCGTTGATATGGATGAAAAACTAGCCTCGATGCATACCACAAAGAACGGTGCTGATATTCCAGCAGGTGCCTTTTTAGCGGCATCGAAATACAGTCGTGGCATTGTTGGTGTAATAGATGTTCCGGGTATTATTCACGCCGGTGATCAGGTCACTGTCCTACATTATAAATCACCTACTTGGCTGAATAAGGTATAAAGTATTCCTAAGTTTATGCGCACGCTTTAAACGCTAAAGGTCGGACATCTTCGTGTTTATTTTCAATTTTTAGATAGTAATTTTATGGTGAATCCATAAACTAGCGCTCTTGGCTATGCATAGGGAAAGTGTTGGACATTTATGAACCAATCTTATTGTACTTTTTTACTCTCAATCGCTCTTGGGTGTTTCCTTTTGGTTTCAACTGCCTATGGCGATATTACTATTGATGGCGTTTTGGATGAGCCAGAGTGGAATAATGCTGTTGTTTATACCGATTTTGTTACCGTTGAGCCCCTAACCGGCGACGCTGCTAAATACGCAACCGAAGTGCGCATGATCAGTAATGACGACGGTATTTTTGTTAGCTTCAAAAACTACCAACCTATATCGGTTAAACGCGTTAACCGGCGTTTCGCCAGGGATGCGCAGATTGAAGCTGATCGCAATGTGGTGAGCATTGATTTTGATGGCACCGCCGAATCTGCTTATGACTTCACAGTAGGGTCAGCTAATTCTAGACAAGACGGCATTGTTGGTTCGGGTAGCTATTCGGGTGACTGGGACGGGACTTGGTATTCACAAACATCCAGCGATGGTGACTATTGGTATAGCGAGATACATATTCCTTGGACGGTGGCTCCAATGTCAACGCCCTCTGATGACAAAAGAAATATGGCTGTTTGGTTCTCGCGAGTGGTTTATAACGAATCTCTGCGTTTTGCTTTCCCCAATGCCTTTTATACTAGGCCTACCTTTATGGAGGATTGGCATCCAATAGAGGTTCAGCAGGTAAAAGCGTCTACCTTGGACTGGTTTCCTTATGCAAGTTATAACCATAATCTCCTTAGTGGAGACACTACTGATGATACCAATGTTGGTCTGGACTTTATTTGGCGGCCCAATAGCAATACTCAATTAACGGGGGCTTTGAATCCTGATTTTGGTCAGGTTGAGAGTGATGATTTAGTGGTTAATTTTTCTGCTTTTGAGACATTTGTGAGTGAAAAAAGAGCCTTCTTTACTGAAAATCAAGGCCTGTTTAATAGTGCTCAGTACTATGAAGATGTTTTTCTTTATACTCGTCGTATTGGAGCCGGTGTCGATGCTGGCTTATTAGATATCGATGTAGCGGCGAAGTTAACTCATTATGGCAAATCTGTGGATATGGGCCTTTTTGTTGTCAAAGAAGACGCCTCAGAAGAGAGTGCTGGAGGCGAATTTATCTCCAGTAGAATCCAGAGGAAGGCTGATAATTTGACTGTTGGACATCGACTAACGCACGTTACGCGTGACTTATTGGAGCGTGAAGCAACCGTTCACGGCATTGATTTTAGATGGGACTCCAGTGATAAAGTAAGAGTGGCCGCGCAAATTTTGCATAGTGATATATACCAGAACGCCAATGATAAAAATGATTATCAATCGGTGGATCAACAAGATTATGCAGGGTGGGTTAACTGGTCTTATGCGCCCAGTGATGAATGGTCTCATGGATTGTATTTTTCTCATTATGGCGATGAGTTTGAAATGAATGATATGGGCTATATGCGGCGAAATGGATTCGATGAATTTTATGGTTACCATCGATATGATCGACTTAAATACGATCAGGGATCATCATTATTGTCAGGGTCTACTGAATTTGCATATTCCTATGGGGAAAACTCTGAGGGTCAAAGGTTAAGCTTTTGGACTGAGTTAAAATTTGACTGGGTATTTAAATCTACGCGTAAGATCTCCTTAGATTTTGAGTCAACATCGTCGGGGTGGGACGATCGCATCACTCGAGGTAATGAATCATATTTTCGGCCAGCAAAATATAATGTTGGGGTGCGGTATGAGAGTCCCAGAGGCAATGATTTTGTGTTTAGTGCTAAAGCCTATACGGGGACAGAGGACACCGGCGAATTATACTATGGCGCCTTTATTCGACCGCAGTTCTATCTAACTGAAACCTTGACCCTTGGTGGTAGAGTTGGTTTTAAAAAATATAGAGAATGGCTTTTGTGGGATTCAGAAGTGTCTCAGTTGGCGGGTTATGAAACCGACAGATACTCTGGTGATATTCGCTTAGATTGGTATCCCTCCAGTCGTCAAGAAGTGCGTCTTAAATTTCAGTGGATTGGTTTGGATGCCGAGGTAATTAATAGTTATCAGCTTGATAATAGCGGTGGCCTGCAGGCATCAGGTACAGAATCCTCGAACTTTAGTGTCACTGATACGGCATTTCAAATTCGTTATCGCTATCAACTTGCGCCTCTCTCAGACATATTCGTAGTCTACAGTCGTGGTGGATTTTTTGGTAGTGATAGCGGCAATGAAGGCCCAGACATGCTCTTAAATGAGGGTTGGAAGGGTGTTCAGGTGGAATCTATAATTGCCAAAGTACGCTATAGATTCTAGGCCTACTAACTATCATTACTGCGCAACTTGCTACCCCTAAGGGGAGGCCTTTGGCCTAGATTCCTTGCGTAAAGTTCGGCTATACTCGGTCCTCAAGTAGTAATGATTGTCAGGAGCGACTTGTGATGCGCGCAATAGATTTTGTGGATAGCTACTTTGATGCTTGGAACCACAGTGATGCCAAAGGGGTTGCCGATCACCTTGCTAAAAATGGTACCTACTGCGATATTCCTACCCATCAACAATTTTCTCGCGATGAGCTAATTACTAATCTCGTAGGTTTCTTTGCCTCTGAAGATCGATGCTATGAGCTTACTAGCGACGTTCTTTGCAGTGACAATGCCATCGCCTTCCAGTACACAATGTCCTCTAACAATCCTAAATCTGAAAGTTGGAGTGGGGCTGAGTTTATTGCCTTAAAGGGTGATGGCGCTGTACGAATTACTGACTACTACGATCCCATGCATTCGGTCAGTTCACTTTCAGCGGTGACCGACAAAATTAATGCGCCTAAATATGCAAAATCTGGGCTCGATGATCGGCAACTGGAAAACTATAAACACCAATTAGCTGACCTAATGGATCATCACAAAGCATACCTTGACCCAGATCTAACGCTTCCAAAACTAGCGGCTATGGTGGATTGCTCGGTCAATCATCTCTCCCAAGCGGTGAATTCTGGGTTTAAGATGAGCTTTTTCGATTTTTTGAACAGCTACAGAATCGCCGAAGCCAAAGCGATATTACTGTGCCATGATGCAATATCCCAATCAATATTGGATGTCTCTTTTGCCGTTGGTTTTAACTCCAACTCCGCTTTTTATGCAGCCTTCAAAAAAGCTACCGGACAGACGCCAGCGCAATTCCGTCGATCAGTCCAGCCTATTTCTCGCTAGCGCTCCTTTGCCTGCTCTGGTGATTAGAATAGGTCAGGATTATTTTTGCCGATAGGGTAGGATGTTTGCGGTAGTCTTATTTGGGATAACATTACCATTCTATTAATCAGCAAGTCGAGGTCTTGGTTACGCAATGATGACGCCCCAATCACACACTAGCTCCTACTATGCAGCCAGCATTAATCAGACAACAGATTACCCTCAGCTTGAGGGTAAAGTAAGGGCGGATGTCTGTGTTGTGGGTGCAGGTTTTACAGGTATATCCACGGCGCTCCATCTTGCTGAACGCGGCTATAATGTGCATATTGTTGAGGCTAACAAGGTTGGTTGGGGTGCGTCTGGGCGCAACGGTGGGCAGATGATTGGCGGTATTTCTGGTGACAGTAAAATGGCCTCCACCCTCGGCTCAGAGGGCGAACGTAGACTCTGGGATATGGGTTGGGCTGGGCATGAGATTATTCGTGAGCGTGTCAAAACGTATAACATCCAGTGCGATTTAAAGTCCGGCTATGTCGATGTTGCCATCAAACCAAGGCATATCAGAGACTTACAGGCCTACTATGAGCAACTGCAGAAATTCGATTTTCCTCATGCCTATAAAATGTTATCCAAGCATGAGACTCAGGACCTTTTGGGCACAGAGGCCTACATTGGAGCACTGCGAAATAATGGTAATGGGCATCTTCATCCGCTGAATCTCTGTATCGGCGAGGCCACTGCCGCCGTGTCTCTGGGAGCAACGATTTATGAGAATTCTCCGGTACTTGAAATAAAACGAGGTGACAAGGCCACAGTGGTCACTGCGAAGGGATCAGTCAGTGCCGACTTTGTGGTTCTTGCTGGCAATGCCTACCATTTCTTAGAGCCAAAATTGCGCGGTATCTTATTTCCTGTCAACAGCTTTATTATTGGCTCTGAACCGCTTTCTGAGGCGCTGATCAATGAGATAAATCCGCAAGATTTGGCCGTCTGTGATCCTAATTATATTTTGGAATACTTCCGTTTGAGTGCTGACAAGCGTCTTCTTTTTGGAGGGCGATTCACCTACTTTGGCAGTGATCCTGAGGTCATTAAAAAGAATCTCATCCCAAGATTGTTAAAAATATATCCGCAGCTGGCTAATACTAAATTTGATTTTGGTTGGGGCGGTACAATTGGCGTAACGGCCAATCGAGTGCCACAGATGGGGAAATTAGCCCCTAACATTATCTACTCGCAGGGTTACTCAGGACATGGGGTAAATGTCACCCATTTGGCGGGACAAATTTTGGCCGATACAGTGGGTGGTACTCTGGAACGCTTCGATGTGTTTGCCAACATCAAACCGACGTGGATTCCTGGCCAACATACTTTCCGGAATCAGATGGTTGCACTCGGAATGATGTACTATAAGTTGATAGATCGCCTTTAGTTAAGGCTTCGTTAGTGCGAACCCAGTGCTTATGCGTTTTACAGGATGTGTTGAGTCGGCGAATTGCTTAAAGAGAGCATGATTTGAACAAGACAGATAAATTAATTGGAATGAATCGGCCGATAACCCGTCGAGATCTTCTGCAAGGCATGGCCCTGGCAACAACGGGGCTTGCTATGCCTCCTTTGCATACAGCCAGTGCTGCTCAGTCTCCCGCCCACCTGTTGCACAATCCATCTTATCCGCCGGCGCTAGATGGATTGAGAGGTAACCATCAGGGATCTTTTGAGGTCAGTCATGGATTAGCCCGTTATGGGCAGACAGATTGGGGCGACATTAGCCCTATTGATGATGTGTATGACCTCATTATTGTTGGTGCAGGGATCAGTGGACTTTCAGCGGCACATTTTTATGCCGCCAAACATCCGCATGCTCGCATTCTAATTTTAGATAATCATGATGATTTTGGTGGCCACGCCAAGCGTAATGAATTTGATGTTAATGGTCGCAAAATACTGGGGTATGGCGGTGCCCAGACAATGCAAGAACCCTCGGGTTACAGTGAGATCGTCAAGGGGCTACTAGAAGATCTGGATATCGATGTCAGTGTTTTTGATTCTGCTTATGACCAACATTTTTATCGGCGTCACAAATTGGCCGGCGGTGTTTACTTCGATCGCAAACGGTGGGGCAAAGACACTTTAGTAAACTATGATTTAAGTGATTTGAAAAGTTATATTCCGCTAGATACGTCAAAGCGTTCGGCGAAAAAGGCCGTCGATGAAATGCCAATTTCTGTCGACGCAAAGCGACAGATGTTATTCCTGCTGGAGAATAACAAAGACTTAATCCCAACTATTTCTGATAAGTGGGACTATCTCAGAGCGCTGAGTTATCGAGACTTTTTAGTCAAACACCTGGGTATTACTGAGCCAGATGTGTTCGCCGTATTGCAAGATTTGGCGGGTGATTCAGGTGTCGGTATTGAGACCATTAATACCGCTAGTGCGCTTTGGTACGCTGGGCTGCCGGGTTGGAAATCAGCAGGATTACCCGAACCTGAGTCAGAAGAGGCCTACATACATCACTTTCCCGATGGCAACGCCTCTGTTGCCCGGCAGTTGGTTAGACGAATGATTCCCGCGGTAGCATCGGGTCGATCGATGAAAAGTCTTGTCACCGCAACCTTTGACTATAGCAAGCTTGATCAAGAGGATGCGCCGGTCAAACTAAGGCTCAACAGCAGTGTCGTTAATGTTGAACGCAAGGCAGCCAAAATGTCTCGAGAGAATGTGACTGTGCGCTATGTTCGTCACGGCAAAAGTTATGCAGTGCGCTCGCACGCCTGTGTCTTAGCCTGTAACAACAGCATGATTCCCTATCTTTGCCCACAGTTACCCGAAAAACAAAGACAGGCGTTGGCATCCCAAGTAAAAAGTCCCATTTTGTACACCAATGTTGCGCTAACCAATTGGCGTGCGTGGAAAAACCTGGGTATTGGTGCAGTGGCTTGCCCCACCAGTTACCATATCAATGCCATGATTGATTTTCCTGTCAGTTATGGCGATTACCGTTTTGCTAGCAACCCCGACGAGCCTGTTATTGTTCACATGGAGCGATTCCCTCATTTATCGAATGCGGGTCTCTCTGTCAGAGAACAATATCGTCAGGGGCGTAGAGAATTATTAAGTACCTCTTTCGAGACCATTGAGCGCAATGTTAGGTTGCAGTTACAAGGCTTATTGGGTGCCGGTGGTTTTAATGCCGCCAACGATATTGCCGGTATCACAGTTAATCGTTGGGCTCATGGGTATGCCTACTACTACAACGCCTTTGATGATGAAATTTACGACGATGATGACGACGAGCGTTATCCTCACATGATTGCACGCAAGCCTTTTGGGCCTATAACCATTGCCAACGCAGACTCCGCGGCTAATGCTATGCTCGAGTCTGCGGTTGAGCAAGCCTATCGCGCGGTTAACGAATTAGGGTAGGGGCGGTTTAATTTATTTGACTCAATCAACAATATTGATTAATGTTTTTATACAGAGATTAAAAGGGTTTAACGATGGATATAGGTGTTCCGGTAAGAGATCTTGGCAATATAAACATTGCGCCGCTGCGTGACGCTATTTTGGCGGTTGATGATCAAGCGTGGTTTGATAACAGTCATCGCCAGACAGCCTACGATGTACACTCCCAAACCCAATCATTAGTAATGCTGTTTATTGATACTGACCAGTGGCCAAAGGTTGCGGTCAGCGAAGAATCTGCCTGGGATTCTTTAGCCGAGACTGCCGTACCGATCATGGATGCTATTCTTGAGCAGTACTATCCACCCGGCGGTAAGATTATTCGAGCCATGGCCGCTAAATTAGTGGCTGGTGGCGTTATTAAGCCCCACACTGACAAGCATCCTTCATTTCATGTTGGCCACCGAATTCATATCCCGATCACCGCGAATCCAAGAGTACGGTTTATGATCGACGGCAAACCTCATAAATTTGAGATTGGAAAGGCCTATGAGCTTAATAACCAAATTATGCATAGTGTTCTGAATAAAGGAAAAGATGACCGGATAAATTTTATCTTTGACTATGTCCCACCAGACAAGCTTGCCACCTTAGACAGTTAACCGTAAAAGCCCGCTATTCACGCGGGCTTTTACGGTTAACTATGTTTTTCCACACGCCAGCCTTGATGGGCCAGCAGAGATTCACCTGAAGCAATTGCACCCTCCTCCAGTGTTGTTGCCATGGAGTCATTCCAACGATTCAAATAGCCAAATAGCGAGATAACCCCAAGTAATTCAACAATTTCATCATCATTCCAGTGCTCGTGGAGACGAGCCTGTATGTCTATATCAACCCCATTGGGCACTGTGGAGGCGGCGACTGAAAAGTCTAGGGCAGCGCGTTCTGCGGGCGAGAAAGCCGGGTGAGTCTGGTAGTTCCAAATATTATCTAACTGCTCTTGCTCCGCTCCATAGCGATCTGCAGCCCTAATGGTATGCGCCTGACAATAACGACAACCAGTGACGTTACTAGAAACATAGGCAATCAGTCTTTTTAATGCGCTGGTCACTCGACCTTGGTTATCCATAACGGCCATATTTAAGGCAATAAAGGCCTTAGCAATTTTTGGGCGGCGCATCATAGTCAACACGCTGTTGGGGCAAAACCCCAAGGTCTCGTTAAAAAACTCTGCCAGTTCGGCAACCTCGGTATTGGCATCGGCGGGGAGTGCTGTGACTAGTGGCATGCTAATAATCTCATTGAAGTTAATTAATCACTATAAAAAAAATCAAATAGATTGAACAGCCCCATGCACTATGCCACCGTAGATTGTTACTGCTACCTACTTTACGATTAAGTCATTTATACTAATGGCATGTTCAATCAATTTTCCCAACAACTTAAACAATGGTACCCAAAACGCGACGAGCAAAAATGGGTGCTGGGGACGTTGTATAAAATAGACGGTCCCAGCTATCGCTCGCCCGGCGCTATGATGTTGTTCAACGACAGTGGTGAGCAATTTGGTCTTTTGAGTGGCGGTTGCTTGGAAGCCGATATACAAAAAAAGGCCTCTCAGGTCATGCGGTCACAGCGCTCAATGACCGTTTGCTACGATGCAAGCGATGAAGATGATATGTCGTTTCTGTTGGGCATTGGTTGTGGAGGGACAATCTTTATTTTGCTGCAACCTTTGATGGCCGAAAATAATTATCTACAGCTACCTGTTATTTTGGACGCCTTGGCAAATCGTCAAACCTCTATGTTTTTGCAAAAAGTAACTGAACAGGGGGAGGTCGCTGAGTCCGAAGTCTGGCTGAAAGATAACATTAATTATAACGCAATGACTATTCAGTTGGGTCGGAAAAATGCACTGCTCACCGAGTTGAATAGTCATAAATGGCTTGTCACTGCCATTGCACCGCCGTTTCATTTGTTGATTGTCGGCGGCGGTATTGATGCTCGGCCGTTGGCCAGCTTAGCGACAACGATGGGTTGGGAGATAACCCTATGTGATCCTCGGCCGGCCAATGCGCGCCGGGAGCATTTTATGCGCGTGACCACCATTCTGCGGTGCCCACCATTAGCCTTGGTTGAGGACCCCTTTTTTGGTGACTTTGATGCTGCCATTGTCATGACCCATAACCTGCAACTGGATGCTGATGCGCTAGCTGCCTTACAAACATCAGCGGTCAAATATTTGGGGTTGTTGGGGCCAATAGTGCGCAAAGAAAAGGTGTTAGGGCTGGCGGGTCTGGATAAAGACAATTTGTCGGTTCCCATTGCTGGACCAGCTGGGCTGCGTTTGGGCGGAGAGCTACCAGAAGATATCGCGCTTTCTATTATAGCCGAGTGCCAAGCGGTGGTTAATCGTAAGGACGCCAACTCAATCAGCAATCTACTATGAAGACCGCAGTTTTAATTCTCGCTGCTGGAGGCGCCACCCGGTTTGGGTCGGTAAAGCAGCTCGCGCTTATTGATGGTAAACCCATGTTGCAGCACTGTGTGGACACAGCCAGTCACCTTTCCCCCGGAGCGGTTTTTACGGTGTTAGGTAGCCATGCTGATGAACTGCGTTGTCATATTTCCGGCACTGAAATTATTTATAACCACCAATGGCAGCAAGGGCTGGGCAGTTCAATTGCCGTCGGTGTCAGCTATCTCAAAGACAAGGTCGATGCAATATTGGTCTTACTCGCTGATCAGCCGCGTATCAAAGTGGATTATCTGGAGCGTTTGGTTGCCCTATTTGAAGGCCAACATGTCGCTTGCAGCCAGTACAGTAGCCATTTAGGAATACCAGCAATATTTGGTAAATCCCATTTTAATGCTTTAATGAACTTGAGTGGTGATACAGGTGGCAAGGCGCTTTTGGAAAGTATTCGCCCGGCACCCAAGAGTTTGGCTCTGGGCGACGTTGCAGCTGACATAGATTATCCTGAAGACTTGACTGCGTTCATTCAGCAAATAGAGGTCGAATGAACCAAGGAGTCGCAGATAAACATTAATCGCTTAACAGTGGTTTGACAAACCAACCTTAGCCGATTAGTTTGAACCCATAATAAAAAATCCTTCCAACCTACGTTAAGAGAGTCAAAAATGACCGTAATAACTGTCAATGGAACTGAACAAAAACTGCAGGTAGATCCTTCAACACCATTACTTTGGGTGTTACGCGAACAACTTCAACTCACAGGGACGAAATTCGGCTGTGGTATCGCCCAATGTGGGGCATGTACCGTGCATATTAACGGCGTCTCGATGCGCTCTTGTATCACCCCTGTCTCGGCGGTCGCGGGGCAGAATATTTCAACGATTGAAGGGCTAGCTCCCAGTGCTGATGAGCTTCACCCGCTACAACAAGCGTGGATTGACGAGCAAGTGCCGCAATGTGGTTACTGCCAGTCAGGGCAGCTTATGTCTGCAGCCGCGCTGTTGGCCACAAATCCATCGCCCTCAGATGCCGATATTGATGAGGCCATGTCGGGCAATATCTGCCGCTGTGGAATGTACAGTCGCATACGCAAAGCGATTAAAACCGCTGCCGGCGTTCAGCAGTTTGATCCTGCGCTGGTTGATTTTGTGCAGGGGGTGAATAATGGGTAAGTGGACAAGACGTGGTTTTATTAGTGCAGGTTTTATTGCCGGTGGCGGATTAATTGTTGGTGTTGCCATTCGTCCGGGCAATCGTGCAGGTGACTTTGCCAGCTATGCAAAAGGTGATGATGAAACGCTACTCCACACTTGGGTCAAGCTAGATAGCAATAACGTGGTGACTGCCATTGTCCCACATTCAGAAATGGGCCAAGGCGTTGGTACAGCATTGGCACAAATGCTGGCGGATGAACTAGACGCCGACTGGAATTTGGTCAAATTTGAAGAAGCCCCTGCCATTAGTGCGTTTGCAAATTATCCCTTGGGCAAAGGCTTGCTAATGGGCGGTGTAGACATGCCGGACTTCGTTGTGCCCACCGTAGACGGTGTTCTTATTCGCACTGCTCAGGCGCTTGATCTACAGATCACCGGTGGCAGCCTTAGTGTGCGTACCACAGGTGCCTACGGCATGCGCGTCGCCGGTGCTGCCGTCAAGCAAATGCTCCGTGTGGCTGCAGCACAAACGTGGCAAGTTCCAGTAGATCAAGTGGTCGCAAAGGATAGCCAGATGATTCATGAAGCGACGGGTCGAAGCGAACCCTATTCGGCATTTGCCGCCGCGGCCGCAGAGATGACTCCCCCAGCATCGCCTACACTAAAAACACCCGACCAGTTTAAGATCATGGGGCGCCATGTTCAGCGGCACGATCTTCCCAGTAAAGTTGACGGCACCGCGACTTTTGCGCTAGATGTGCGACTACCCGATATGCTGTATGCCACCGTCAAGCGTGCGCCCACCTTTGGAGGTGGTGTAGACAATATTGACGACACGCAAACCCGCACCATAAAGGGTGTTATAGACGTGGTTAGGCTTCCGGCGGCTGAGGTTAGTGCTTTGATTGGTGGTTTCTCCACCGAAGAGTCTGTGGCTGTTGTCGCCGAGGGCTACTGGCAGGCAAAACGGGGCTTAGATGCGCTTAACATCGAATGGGCCGCTACTGATAATGATTCAGTGTCTAGTGACGCTATTTTTGCCCAATTTGACAGGGACATTAGCGCCGGTATTGATCGCCAAGCGGATGTTTCACAAGGTGATTTGACTACCTCTATGGCTAACGCATCTCAAATTATAGAAGCCGAGTATCAAGTACCTTTTCTAGCCCACACCTGCATGGAGCCTCTCAATGCCACAGCCGTGGTTAAAGACGGCTTTTGTGAAATTTGGATTGGCTGTCAAAGTCCATTGAGTTTTCGGCAAGCCGTTGCAGACTCTCTAGGATTTGATGTCGAAAATGTGACGTTAAATAACTGTTTCATGGGCGGTGGTTTTGGTCGAAAATCTCGACCTGACTATGCCATTCAGGCCGCGCAATTAGCGGCTAAAGTGGGCCGTCCTGTGCAGCTTATTTGGTCACGTGAAGAAGATGTACAACAAGACTTTTACCGACCAGCAGTTCAAAGCCGCTTTCGTGGGGCACTAGATGACAATGGCAACCTCACCGCATGGGAAAACACCTATGCTGGGAAAATGGAGCCTGTTGAAGCGCCGCTTATTCCCTATACCGTAGCCGTTAAAGACATTGGTCATGTGGCCAGTCCAACGCACGTACCTTTGGGTGCTTGGCGCAGTGTCGATCATTCTCAGCATGGCTTTTTTACTGAGTCATTTATTGATGAAGTCGCCGTCGCCGCTGGTCAGGATTCTTATGAGTATCGCGTTGCTCGGCTTCAACATTTACCGCGACAACTCGCTGTTTTAAGAAAAGCCGCTACCGAGGCCCAATGGGATGTACCGCTCGCCCCAGGACGTGGCCGGGGCATTGCCTTACAAGAGAGCTTTGGGTCCATCGTAGCAGAGGTAGTCGAAGTAACTGTTAGCGATGGCAATTTATCGGTTGATCGTGTGGTCGCGGTCATTGATGCGGGATATGCTATTTCGCCAGATGGCATGAAGGCGCAGATTGAATCAGGTATTATTTATGGTCTCAGCGCGGCGCTTTATGGTGAGATTACCATTAAAGATGGAGCCGTAGCACAGAGTAACTTCCATGACTATTCGTCCCTAAGAATGTCTAAGGCGCCCACCATTGAGACGCACATTATTAACAGTGGCGAAGTCATGGGTGGAGCAGGAGAGCCAGGCACACCGCCGATTGCCCCAGCACTGGCCAACGCTATTTTCAATGCCACTGGAGAGCGCATTCGTCAGCTACCAATAAAGAATGCTATGTTTAGTGTCTAGCTGGGTATTGCTTGGGCCGTAAAGTAGGTCGTTCAGTTCAGCGCGCGGAAAAGCCTTAAAAATATCATCAGTCAGGCCATCAATTCGATGATCTGATTGATGATAGACGATGGAACATAAACGAAAGAGCAGCTTCACCCGACTTTATTAAGTTTGTTCTGTCTGAACATAATCAAACTGGCAATAATAATACCCATACTCACGGTGCCGATAATGAGCGTCGCCAATGCGTTAATGTCGGGGGTGACGCCTAGTTTAATCTTGGAGAAAATCACCATAGGTAAGGTGCTAGCACCTGCGCCTGAGGTAAAGCTGGCGATGACTAAATCGTCTAGTGACAGCGTAAAGGCCAATAACCACCCAGATAGCATCGACGGAGCAATGAGAGGTAAGGTTATATCGAAAGCGACTTGCATGGGCCTGCCACCAAGATCCATGGCGGCTTCATGCAGGGACTGGTCCATGCTGGATAGACGAGATTGCACAACCACCGCCACATAGGCCATTGAAAAGGTAATGTGGGCAATGGTGATGGTGCTGGCACCCCGTGACACCGGCCAGCCAATCAGTTCTTGTAGGCTAACGAACATCAATAATAACGATAAACCAGTAATCACTTCGGGCATCACCAACGGTGCAGCAATAATACCGGTAAAAACAAGCCGGCCTCGGTAGCGTCCCATTTGAGTTAAAGCTAGCCCCGCCATAGTCCCTAAAATGGTTGCGAAGGTGGCGCTGGTGGCGGCAATTTTTAAGCTCAGTAGCGCTGCCTCAATAATTTGCTCATTATTAAATAACGCGGTGTACCAGCGCAGTGAAAACCCGCCCCAGACCGAGGCAATAGCAGACTGATTGAAAGAAAATGCAATCAGCACCAGTATCGGTATGTATAAAAAGGCAAAGCCAAAACATAGGGCCGAGAACACAAAGCGCGAGGACTTTTGCATAGTTACTCTGGCTCCTGCTGGCTGCGCTGAAATAGCATGATGGGTATGACCACGATAATCAGCAGTATAGTGGCCACTGCAGAGGCCAGAGGCCAGTCACGGTTAACAAAGAATTCGTCATATAGAGTACGGCCAATCATTAGAGAGTCGAGACCGCCGAGTAGCGCCGGTATGACGTATTCGCCAATCGCGGGAATAAACACCAAAAGTGAGCCCGCAATAATACCAGGCATCGATAAGGGCAGGGTCACATCAATAAAGGTTTGCCATGGTTTCGCCCCTAAATCAGCCGCCGCGTCGTGCAAGCTGGTATCCATTTTTTCTAGAGTGGCATACAGCGGTAAAATCATGAACGGAATGTAGGTGTAGACAATCCCCAGGTACACGGCCATGTCGGTATAGAGCATTTGCAGTGGTGAGTCTATAAGCCCTATGTTTATGAGTAATGAATTAACAATGCCATTTTTACCCAGCAGTCCCATCCATGCGTAGACGCGCAATAAAAATGATGTCCAAAAGGGCAGTATCACCAGCATCAGCAGAATATTGCGAGTGGTGGGTGCGGCGCGAGCAATGCCGTAGGCCATTGGATAGCCAACCAATAAGCAAATAAAAGTAGAAATAGCGGCGATTTTTATCGACTTAAAGTAGCTGACCCAGTACAGATTGTCCTCGGTGAGGAACCGATAATTGTCCCATGTNGCCAACAACCAATGAGTGGTATCGGTGCCAAAATCAAACAGTTGAGTAAAGGGGGGTTGGGCAACGATGGGTGTGGCAAAGCTAATTTTAAAGACGATGGCAAAGGGTGCTAGGAAAAATAAAAGTAGCCAAAAATAGGGTACGCCAATCACAAAGCGTCGCCATAGCTTATCCCCCAGTGGCTGGCGATAACGCGTAGTTAGGACCGGTTTGGAGTCACTCATTCGGACAGCACCACATTACAGCTAGAATCCCAAGATAGGTAGACCTTGTCGTCCCACTCTAAAGCCAGCGCCTCGGAGCGTTGATAATTTTGCGCACTGACTTGAATGATACGACCGGATTGACTGCGCACCTTATATAGGCTGCGATTGCCATAGTAGGCGAGATCTTCCACTGCTCCCTTAGTAATCGTCAGGTGGTCACCCNCAGGCCGCTGTTGGCTGACGATAATTTTTTCAGGTCGCACTCCAATGATGACTTCAGTCCCAATCGCAAATTCAGCTTCACTGCTGGCCGTCAGTTGGGTGCCAGTAGTCTCGAGCTCAGCACGCAGTGTTTTGGTTGCAGTATCTGTGCTAATGACAGTGGCATTAAACAAGTTTATGGTGCCAAAAAAGTCAGCGACAAAACAATTATTGGGTGATTCATAAACCTGAGTTGGGGTACCTGTTTGTACAAATTTCCCCGCATCCATTACGGCCACGCGGTCGGATAATGTCATAGCTTCTTCTTGGTCATGGGTTACCACGACAAAGGTAATACCTAGCTCATACTGCAAGTTCATTAACTCAAATTGGGTTTGTTCTCGCAGCTTTTTATCTAGCGCCGCCAAAGGTTCATCCAGCAGTAACACTTTAGGCTGTTTAATTAGGGCGCGAGCCAGAGCCACACGTTGGCGTTGACCACCCGAGAGATGATGGGGCTTGCGCTTGGCTAATTCACTTAACTGCACCAGTTCCAGCATGTCTTTTACGCGAGTGGCTATCTCAGCTTTACCAAGCTTGTCTTTTTTGAGGCCATAGCCAATATTTTGCTCCACCGTCATATGTGGAAATACCGCATAGGACTGAAACATCATATTGATGGGTCTGTCGTAAGCAGGAATACTGGCCATATCTACGCCATCAATAATTATTTGCCCTTCACTCGGCGTTTCAAAGCCTGCGAGCATCCGCAGTAGTGTCGATTTGCCACAGCCAGAGCCACCAAGAATGGTAAATAACTCGCCCTTGTAGATGTCTAAAGTGACATTATCCACAGCCAAAAAATCATTAAACTGTTTGCTTAAACCTTTTATTTGTATAAAAGGTTTGGCTTTGGGATCTAGCCACGGAGTTGCTGCAACATAGGGCTTAGTCTGTTGCTGTGCCTTTATTGAGTCTTCTCTGTTCATAGGCGTTACAGTCCGGTTTTAATTTTAGTCCAGGTGCGCGATCGTTTGCGCTCCTCCTTGGGGGCTAGCACTTCCGTGGTTTGTAATCTTTTTAAGGTTTCAGTGTCTGGATAAATGGCAACATCTGCAGTTAACCTTGGGTTGACTAGCGCCGTAGCCGACTTATTGGCATTGGCATAACCAATGTAGTCAGTGGAGGCTGCAATGACCTCGGGGCGCAGCATGTAGTTTAAAAATAGATAGGCGTTCTCGCGATGCGGCGCATCTTCAGGAATATACATACTGTCAAACCACATACCCCCACCTTCCTTAGGAATAATATAATCAAGATTAATATCGATACCAGCCTCTTTGGCCCTGTTAGAGGCGACTGAATAATCACCTGACCAACTCATAGCAATGCAGACTTCCTCGCTGGGTAAATCCAAAAGCATCTTGGTGGAACTAAAATAAGTGATGTAGGGACGCACAGCTTTTACTAGCGCTTCTACTTCTTTTAGCTGCTGTAAATCCACTGAATTCGCGGGGTAACCCAAGTACATCATACCCATAGGTATGACTGATGTAGGATCATCTAAAAATGAAATGCCACAGTCGGTAAACTTAGAGATAATCTCTGGATCAAATATTAGCGCAGAGCTATCCAGAGGCGCATTAGGCATACGCGCTTTGATGAGGTCAACATTGTAGGTGATACCGGTGGTTCCCCAGAAGAAAGGAACTCCTTGCAGGCCATTAGAATATTTTTCATTGGCTGTGCGTACTAAATCAGGATCCAAATGGTGCCAATTAGGCAGCTTATCGAAATCTACAGGATGGAAAATTCCTGCGTTTGCGAGGCGTGCGGTAAAAGACGCGGCATGCACCACAACATCATAGCCACTGCGGCCAGTCATCAGTTTGGTGTCGACGATTTCGCTAGAGTCATAAATATCATAGGTGACATTAATACCGTACTCTTTTTCAAAGTCAGTAATGGCGTCAGGATTGATATAGTCGGACCAGTTGTAGATATTGAGCTTTTTGGCGTTGCCCCTTGCAGCGTTAATTAGGTCTTGTTCAGAGGCTACACTTACTGTTGCAGTGGCAATAGCAATCAGTACAAGCCAGGTCTGTCGAGCTAGTTGTCGGATAAGACTATAAGATTGCCGTGATGTCAGCACATTACATTCCTTTCAAACCTCGTTTTTGTAGAGCCCGAGCAATCACCATACGCTGCATTTCACTGCTGCCTTCCCAGATGCGGTCAACTCGCACCTCCCTATAAAATCGTTCTACTGCATTATCCCTGCGATAGCCGCGGCCACCCCATATTTGTAGGCATCGATCGGCCACCCGATTAGCCATTTCGGTAGAGTAGAGTTTAACCATCGAGCAGCGCGCATGGAGTGACTTAAGATCATCACCACGATCATGGGCCTCGGCAGCCTCATAAACCATTAGTCTGGCTGCCCAGAGTTCGGTGACACTGTCAGCAAGACTGAACTGAATGGCCTGTTTCTCAATAAGCTTTTCGCCTTGAATATCTCTTTGCGCAGCCCATGCCGTTGCCTCTTCGATCATGCGNGTCGCAGCACCCAGCATNCGCGCGGAAATAGTCAGGCGCTCATGGCGAAACCAACTACGGCTATAATCCATGCCGGAGCCTTCGCCGCCAATGCGATCTTTCTCGGCGACAAACACATTGTCAAATTTGTAGGTCGGATGGTGCGATGGGAAGGTATGAGAAAATGCAGGATTTTCAATCATGCTGACACCAGGAGCAGCAATATCCACAAAAAACAGAGCCTCCTCACCATTGTCCGTTTTTGCTTGTACAAAAAAGAAATCAGCCATGTTGGCGGTAGTCACAAACCACTTCTCGCCATTGAGTGAATAGCCACCATCACAGCTTTTAGCCGTGGCATTAGTGACTTCGTAAGAGCCCGACTCAGCCTCAGTGATGGCGTAGCACTCGCGAAGGCTTCCGTCCATAAGGCCGTTTAGATATGTTTTTATCTGATAATCGCTGTCCGCACAAGCCTCAAACATCCAGTGCTGGGCTTCAGGAAAACACCAGCACAACGCATTGGTGACCCGACCTAACTCTTCCCAAGNAGCAACTTGGTCAACCATGCTCATATTGAGGCCACCGTACTCGATGGGAGCGTCCATCTTTGAAAGACCCAAAGCAATGGCCTTGTTTTGCATGTTGTTGCTAACTGCTTCAGGAATGACGCCCTGATTCATCTCGGCTTCGATTTCCCATGGAATTAACTCCGCATCCACAAACTGACGAACCTTCTCCTGCCAGTCAATAGTACTTTGCTTGTGTTGAATCTCCATGATATATCTCCTGTGCTCATTGTCCTGCTTGAGGTTTAAAGTGATTGGGAAATTGTGTGGAAAGATAATGCATGGCCACGTCTTGAGCCTGAGAGGGCTTTAATCCTTTGGGAGTGACTAATAAATCTAACCATAGACCATCGGAAAGAGCGGTGTAACAGGTGCATACTAATTCAGGATCAACCTGCTCATAGTCACCCTGTTGCTTAAGTAGTGCAAATAGCTCGGTCAAGTTGCTCGCGATTTCGCTAATATAGCTTGCGCAAATAGAGAGGTAGGTAGGCCGAGATTTGGTCTCTCCCCAAAAGGCGAACCACACCGCCAGTTTGTTGCGATCAGTAATTTTACGACTGAAGTCAAAGTGAATATGAGCGAGAATTTTTTGTTCGGCATTTAGGCTTTTATCGTTGAAGATTTTAGTCAGTCCACTGGTATATTCTTCGGAAATATAACGCATGGTTTCAATGAGTAATTTTTCTTTACTTTGAAAGTGTAGATTAACGATCCCCAAGCTCAGGCCGGCTTGCTGTGTGACGTCGGCCATGGTGGTGCCAGACAACCCTTTGTCAGCAATACATTTAATGGTCGCCTCAATAAGCTGTTTGCGCCTCGCTTGTTTAGACAGCGCTCTTGGCGCAGTGGCGAGTTCCGTATTAATCGCNTCCATTCACCATCCTCTAAAAAAATATGCNCGACGAAAGATACAATCCAGATTCTCTATCGCNGTCGCTTCCCAAACCTTAAACCATTGATTAGCTCTGCGCAACTGAATGAATAACCATTCATTTTCTGTAGACAGGCGATTTAAATTTTGGCATTCTTCACGCAGAAATTTGCGTACTAAGCGTCACGTGGCGCTAGCTGATGGTTTGGAGTAGCCTGACACTATGAAAAAATATGATGCGATTGTTATCGGAGCAGGACACAACGGTCTGACCAATGCCGCTTATTTGGCAAAGGCTGGATTGAATGTCCTTGTCCTGGAGAAAAATGCTTACATTGGTGGTGCCACGGTTAGTCGTGAGCTCTATCCCAACTGGAAGTATTCCAACTGCTCCTATGTATGCAGTCTGTTGCGACCCGAAATTATCCGCGATTTAGAATTGCCACGTCACGGTCTACAGGTTGTGCCATACGGTGGTGGTGTGACCTTTAAGCAAAACGGAGATTACTTTGGTAACCATGCGGACCATGAGCGTCTGTTGCGTGAAGTGGCTCGGCACTCCAAACGCGATGCTAGTGCTTACGAGCGCTACGAAGCTGATGTGATGAAACAAACTCGTTTGATTCGTCCGTTCTTAATGCGCACGCCTCCTGACCCAACCTCGCTAAAGCCCAGAGATCTAAAAGAGCTAGCCTTATTGGCGAAGTCTTTTGGCAGCATGGGTGAAGAAGGCTTGGCCGACACTATGCGCTTTTGGACCATGAGTATTGGTGAATTTCTTGATGAGTACTTCGAGTCAGATGTTATTAAAGCTCATTTGGCGGGCAGTGGCATTATTGGTACCGCATTAGGTGTTTACTCCCCAGGCACGGCCTATGTTCTATTACATCATTATATGGGCGATGTTGATGGCTCTGTTGGCGCTTGGGGCTTTGCTCGCGGCGGTATGGGATCTGTTGCGGCCGCGCTGTCTAAATCGTTTTTATCCTTTGGCGGCACCATTCAGTGCGATGCTGAGGCGGCTCAAATTATCGTTAAAAATGGTAAAGCTAAGGGTGTTGCTCTGGCTAATGGCGACGAACTTTACGCTGATATTGTGGTATCCAACCTTGACCCCAAGCGCACCTTCCTGAAAATTATGGATGAAGGTGATCTGCCAGCGGACGTGGTCACCAAAGCTAAGAACTTTAAAATTCGAGGCTCCTCCGGCAAGCTCAATATTGCCCTGGATGGATTGCCAACCTTTACCGGCCTCCCCAAGGACAGCCCTTTGTGTTTGGGTGAGAAACACTTCAGTGACTCGCTACCAAAAATGGAGCGTGCCTACGATGACTGGAAAGCAGAAACTTGGTCTAAAGACCCCTATGTGGATATGTTGATTCCCACCCAGATAGACCCAACCATGGCGCCTCCGGGCAAGCACATGATGTCGGTGTTTGTGCAGTACGCACCCCCTAAGATAAATGGCGGTGACTGGACGGCAGAAGATAAAGCGGGGTTTGAAAAGACCGTGCTCGATCAAATAAGTAACTATAGTCCTGACTTTAAAGATCTGATTTTGCACTGTGAGACGCGAACACCGCAGGATATTGAAAACGAGGTGGGTCTCACTGAGGGTAATATCTTTATGGGCGAACTGACCTTCGATCAGCTGTTGTTCAATCGTCCATTCCCGGGATATGCCCAGTACCGTGGGCCAGTGAAAGGTATGTATATGTGTAGTTCTGGAACTCACCCAGGGGGCGGCGTAATGGCTGCGCCAGGGGCTAACGCAGCGCGAGAAATTCTCATGGATCTCTCGTTAACCAACACTGTGCCTGGAGGCTATGACGATGATTAATACTGAGAAAAACTATGATGTCATTGTTGTTGGCGGTGGTCACAACGGACTTGTCTGCGCAAGCTATCTAGCCAAAGAAGGCCGTAAAGTATTGGTTATTGAAGCTAACCAATCATTGGGTGGGGCCTCTGCAACCGCTGAGTTTAGCGACCAGTTCTCGGTCTCGTCCTGCGCTCACTGGCTATTTCAGTTGAATCCAGCTGTCGCTTCAGATTTGGGCCTTACTAAAAATGGCTTGGAACTCGCCGCGCGCGATCTCAGCACCATCGCGTTAGCTCAGGATGGTCACCATCTAACCATCGATGGTGACAAACTTGAAGGTGCGGGCATATCAGAGGAAGACCGCAAAGCCTTCGTTGCCTTCAACAAACAAATACTCAAGTTTTGCAAGCTGCTGGCTGGCGCGTTCAACCGCCGTGCGCCCAAATTGGTTGAAGGTAACCTAACCGATCGTATTACGGTTGCTAAACTGGGCTTGGGTATGAAGATGCTCGGCAAAGAAGACATGAGTGATCTCATGCGCTTAGCATTGATCAATATTTACGATGTGATGGAAGAAAACTTTGATAATGATTTATTAAAAGGCGCCATCAGTCTCGACTCACTATTGGGTTCTCACATGGGGCCGCGTTCGCCGAATACCGTGTATGGTTACATCTATCGCCGCATGGGCAGTGTTTTCGGATTTAATGGGCCAGCAGTGGTCAAAGGTGGCATGGGAGCGGTAGGTCAGGCGATGGCCAATGCTGCGCAGGCCAGTGGTGTCGATATCGAAGTCGGCGCCGCGGTCAGCAAGATTAATATTGATGTGGATCGCGCGACGGGTGTTACCCTCGCTGACGGCCGAGTGGTTAACGCGTCTTTAGTCGTATCCAATGCAGACCCAAAAACTACCTTTAACAAATTAGTGGGTCTTGCGAATATTGAAACTGGCGTTGCGCGTCGAGTGAAAACAATGCGCATGAAAGGGGATGCAGCCAAATTGCATATTGCATTGGATAGCTTACCCAATTTTACCGGCTTATCTGAGCAGCAGATGGGTCAGCGGCTGGTTATTGCGCCGACCATGAACTACATCGAGACTGCGTTCAATGCCTCCAAGTACGGAGAGTATTCAAGCGCGCCAGCCATGGATATCAGTATTCCATCTATTCATGATGCCAGCCTGGCGCCTCAAGGCAAGCATGTGATGTCGGTGATTGTTCAGTACGCGCCCTACGAATTGGAAGGTGGCTGGGACGGTGAAAAGAAAGAAGCGTTCAAGCAACTAGTGATCGATCGTATTGCAGACTTTGCGCCGGACCTTCAAGACAAAATCGTCGCCAGTGAACTGCTTACTCCAGTTGATTTAGAAGAGCGCTTCCATATCCATGGTGGCCATTGGCACCATGGCGAGATTAGTCTTGATCAGATTTTAATGATGCGCCCGTTCCCAGGAGCCTCTCAATACGGTACCTCAGTGGATGGGCTCTATCTGTGCGGTGCTGGAAACCATCCGGGTGGAGGTGTGATGGGCCTAGCGGGTCATAACGCGGCGAAAGAAATTATTAAGCGAGGTAAATCAGCATGATGCCACATGATGAAACAATGATTTTGGAGACGCCTTTTCACTCGCGATGTTTGGCATTGTGTGAAATCAATCTTTGGGAGGACTGGAAGGGTTACCGGAGCGCGGCGGCATATACCAGTGTTGAGCAAGAGTATTTCGCGGTGCGCAGTAACACGGGCGTATTTGATATATCGCCGATGATCAAATACCGTTTTACAGGTCCAGACGCTGGAGCCTATTTGAACCGTCTGGTCACCAGAGATATTAGTAAGATTGCTATCGACAGAGTCGCCTATACCGTGTGGTGTGATGATAAAGGTCATGTCATGGATGATGGCACTATTTTCCATCTGGGTGAGAATGACTACCGCCTATGTGCCTACGCGCGCTGTCTTGACTGGTTAATGTGGTCGGCAGAAGGGTTTGATGTCACCATTGTTGATGAGACTGCTGAAGTGGCTGCGCTGGCCGTTCAGGGGCCAACCTCCTGTGCCGTCTTCAAGGATATGGGTTTTGTAGGTATTGAAAACCTCAAGCCGTTTGGTATTACTCGCTATCCCTTTGAAGGTTCTGAAGTGATGATTTCCCGTACTGGATTTACCGGTGATTTGGGTTATGAAATTTGGATAGAGCCGGCCCTCGCGGAGGCCTTTTGGGATGCCTTGTTTGCGGCGGGTAAGCTGCGCGGAATCCGTCCTATTGGTAGCGCAGCTTTGGATATGTTGCGGACTGAAACGGGCTTTTTACAGGCTGGCGTTGACTTTATTCCAGCCGAGGAAGCGATTCGCACGGGTCGTTCGCGCTCACCATTTGAGTTGGGGTTGGGTTGGTTGGTGTCTTTTGATAAGCCTGTCTTTAATGGCCGAAAAGCTCTGCTCAAAGAGAAACAAGAGGGCTCTCGCTACGCCTTTGTTTACTTAGATGTTGACGGCAACAAACCTGCGGAACACGCGTTTATTTATGCGGGTAACAAAGAGGTCGGCACGGTAACTACCGCCGCTTGGTGCCCCACCGCGAAAACCAATGTCGCATTTGCTCAGGTTGATGCCACATATGGAAAAGTGGGTCAGGAGTTGGTGGCTGAAATCTACTATGAGCGTGAGCTAAAGTGGACTCGAGTAATGGCCAAGTGTACGGTCATTGAAGGCGCTGTGTTTAATCCACCACGTAAAAGGCAAACCCCCGCACCGGATTTCTAATGAATAATCAACGGCTACAACCGCTTCTAAAACCTGCGTCGATTGCCATCCTAGGCGCTTCGCAAAAGAACGGTAGTGTTGGCAATGAGGTTATTGTTAACTTGTGCCGCGGTGGTTATGAGGGGTTGATTTATCCAATTAATCCCGGCTATGGGTCGATCTTAGGAATTGCCTGCTATCAGGCGTTGGCGGATTTGCCGACGCAGCCTGAGATGGTTATTTTCGCTATTAGCGACCGGCGTATTGAAGCAGCTCTAGATGAGGTTATCGCTCTTGGTATTCCTGCCTGTACTATTTTTTCGGCGCTCATCTTAGATAACGACAGTACCCCAAATCTTAAGCAACGCATCACCGCTAAGGCTGAAAAAGCCGGATTATTAATTGCTGGTGCCAATGGCATGGGCTTTTATAACGTGCGTGACCGCGTATTAGCAGGCGGTTTTGATACTCGCGATCATCCTTATCCTGGCAATGTGAGTCTGATCAGTCAGTCTGGCGCGGGAATGTCGGGGATTGTCGATTGCGAGCAACGCCTGAAGTTTAATCTTGCTGTCTCCAGTGGGTATGAACTTACTGTCTCTATGGAGGACTATCTTGATTATGCCCTGGATCTTGAAGAGACACGCGTGGTTGGGTTATTTCTAGAAACCAGCCGTCATCCACAGAAGCTTATCCAAGCTTTTCAAAAAGCCAGTCAACGCAATATTCCCATTGTGGTGCTCAAGGTGGGGCGCACTGATTTGGCGGCTGAGCTGGCGGTGTCTCATTCTGGTGCCCTGGCAGGTAGTGATCAATGTTATAACGCGGTGTTTGATCGCTATGGTGTGCAGCGTGTTGATGATATGGATCAGCTGGCCACAACGCTTATTATGTTTGCACAAACTAGCCAAATTAGCTCAGGTGGTGTGGTTTCTCTGCATGACTCAGGGGGTGAGAGGCAGTTGTTGATTGACCTTGCCGACAAATTACAGGTGCCCTTAACAGAGCTTCAAGAATCCACCGTTAGCACGCTAGAGAAATTGCTCGATGCTGGCTTACCAGCGATCAATCCTCTGGACGGTTGGGGTGCTGGAGGCCTCCATGCAGGAGTGACTATGGCCGACTGCTTTGTGGCATTGATGGAGGATTCTGGTGCAGCGATAGGTGCTGTGGTGCATGATCGTGGGCCCAATAGCGAGGTGTATGCACCCTATCTTAATTATTTGCATCAAGCTCAGGCAGCGTCAGGAAAACCAGTATTTCTCGTCGCCAATAGGCAGGGTAGTGGCAGTGACGAATTGGCGATAACGTCTACTCACCATGGGTTTGCAGTGATCGACGGAGTTAGCCAGTTTCTGATTGGTGCGCGCTGCCTTTTAAATTATAGAGATTTTCTGTTGCGTGAGCCGATGAAAAGGAGCGACACCAACGACACTAAATCTGATTATTGGCGCCAACGTTTGCAATCAGAAAATGTGGTGTCAGAGACCTTGGCCAGCCAATGCTTGGCTGACCTGGGAATCCCCATGCAGCAAAGTGTTCGGGTGAGTAGTCAAGACAAGCTCATCACGGCCGCTGCAACTATTGGGTATCCAGTGGTCCTCAAAACGGCGCAGCTTGGCATAGACCATAAGTCCGATGTGGGTGGGGTGGTTTTAAACATTCTCGACGAAACCCATTTAGTGGCGGCTTACGACGATATGGTCAATCGTCTTGGGGCACAGGTAATGATTGCGCCCATGCTGCAGTCGAGTGGGGTTGAAATGATTTTAGGCGTTAGCCGAGATAGCCAGTTTGGTCCCACAGTGGTGGTTGGCTTTGGTGGTGTTTACGCGGAGGTGCTGGGTGATGTTGCCGTGCTTATGCCG
>JGI24540J26637_10000162_pt1 | contig 25883 bp, 25 predicted proteins | sample NorSeaMetagenome_FD_26637 | JGI IMG/M metagenome (IMG submission 26637)
GCTCCTCGCACGCAGTCCACCAACGTACTCGCTGGACACTGCTCTCCCTCTCTCCACGGCCCAGCATGCTTGGTCGTCGGCGGCAACTGGGCAGCCCGTGAGGAGCTCACGGATGTATCTTACAACGCCCTTCGTCCGCCTACGGCAAAGTACATACCTCAGCTCACCGAGGCAATTGCAGAGGACCTCAAGTTCAGGATTGACGAGAATTACATGAAGGGTGCCGGTGATACCTACTTCAGTGGAAAGATGATTGCAAAGCTCTCTCGTACAATTGTCATCGCCCAGGAGCTGCGCGAGATCAAGCACGGGGCGAACAGCACATCTAGTTCACAGCACAACGATCTTGAGGACGCTCTGATGCACGCACACTTGCCAAATGACGTTGAAATGAATGCAGCCATCGACCACCTCCGTGACGCTGTAACGATCTGGCTCAATGGATCCGCCGAGGCTCCTTTCGTGTACGACACTGCCTGGGGTGGAATGGTCAACTGCGGCTGCAATTACAACTCCGAGACCATGTCTTGTGACAACAAGTTCCCTAACTGTCCTGCTCTTGAAGACCCCGGAATGAACTTCGGGCATGGATTTTACAACGACCACCACTTCCATCATGGCTACCTCATTTACGGGGCCGCGGTCGTTGCCAAGTTTGATGCCGTTTGGGGTCGCAACTATTTTGATCCTGTTCTCGCCCTCATTCGTGACATTGCAAACCCATCACCCACCGACAACTTCTTTCCCCCCTACCGCCACAAGGATGTCTATCTCGGCGTTTCGTGGGCATCCGGAATTGGTCTCATCAACGGAGGTCCTTATCCCAACGGGCGCAACCAGGAGTCTTCTTCGGAGTCGATTGCTGCCTACGAGGCCATGGCTCTCTATGGGCAGACAATGAACCTGCAGTGGGGCCAGGGAGCGTCCTCGGCAACCTCCGACAATGCCAACGCTGCCACTGCAGCATCCCTCCGTGATATGTCTAGGTTCCTTTTGGCTACCGAGCTCCGTTCTTCTGCCCGTTACTACCACGTTCGCAAAACCCATAAACGTATCTACCCCAAGGAGTACACCCCAGCTGTCGTCGGTATGCTCTGGACCATGATGGCGCAGTTCCAGACCTGGTTTGGTCCCGATGCCTTTCTTGCATACGGGATCCAGCTTCTTCCCCTTACTCCAGTTTCTGAGCAAAGGGATAACATCAAGTGGGCGAAGGAGCTATTCCCAGTGTTCAAAGAGTCATGCGAATCATCGCAGACCTGCCCCGACCAGGGCTGGAGTGTTCTCCTCCGGGCTGTTCAGGCTGAGATAGGTGATGTCGACAATGCTATGTCTGAGGTTAATCAACTCCCCGATTCTGTGTTTACATCAGCCGGAGGCAACGGCCATTCCCGCACCAACACCATCTGGTACCTGGCCACTCGCCCCTACGTCGAGATTAAACTCGACGACGACGACGACAACGACGACGACGATGAAAACAGCGGCGACTCTCACAGCACACAAACAGATCCTGACGTTCTCGAATTCTGCCCTGACTGCATTCATGCCGAATGCACATCGGCACTGAACAAGTGTCCACTACTTGACGCGCCGTACCTTTGCCTCAAAGGCCCTTCAACTGGAGGCTGCTCTCCTCTTTCTTGGGAAGTTGGCGAGGACGCCCTCTGTACGTCCTGCTGCAAGCTCCATATTGGCTGCTGATCAAACCCGCACCCTTTTCACTCTCCCCACACACTTCCTCACAATCTTACCACTACATGCTCTTCTACTAAACTGTTGTTGATATAGAATAAACCGGACGAACATTAAAAAGAAAGATATATTCTCGTTTTACAATTCGTCACTACCGCCGTCAGTACTAAACTCATTCACATCATGAAATCTGACGTACTTCTTGCAAAACTTTCCAACTTCACCCTCAATGAGCTGCTCATCTTCTTCGCACACGACCCCCTTCCCAACCTCATCCACTAAGCCAACCCACGAGCTGAGCGATTCATCCCAGTCCTCCCCTCTATCAACACCAAGGACGAGCATACCCCTAACCCTTTCATACGTGCCTCCAAGCACACCAATCAAACCCGCCCCAACACTTCCCCTTGCAACCCTCACTCCGTACCCCCCCACGTCCACCATCCCTCCTTTCGTTCTGACGGCAGCTTTTGCCCCCCTGTACGCCTGCTTCGCATCATCGATCCTACCCTTTGCCAAGTGGAGGTCCCCAAGGTCCATCATTAGTCCTCTTCGTTGAACTTCTACGCTGCTATAACTGAGTCCCTTGCTCACCTCCTCGATGGCCTCATCAATGAGTCCCTGTCGACTCATCATCCTCCCAAGGTCACCGTAGGTCTCGGCCGCCTGCCACCTCTCGAATCTTGGAACCATTTTCATTCCCTCCATCCGTTCGAGAATGCAGCCGACTGCCTTGAAGTACATTTTCCCTGCCATCTCGTGATCCATTCCCGCCTCAGTAAGCTGAGCGGCAGCGAGAAATCTACGACAACCATCACCGGCGACATCGAAATCACCCCCACACACATCAGCGACACAGGATTTCTCTGTCGGAGATTCCAACCCCAAAGCAATATCCCTACCCCACAAGGACGCCATCTCCTCGGAACTTAAATCCACCCTTGAAATGCGTAGCGTCGGATCCTCGTGGTTATATGCGTACTCCCCGTCAAAGTTAGGAGTGTTGTCGTCTGATTTGCTCCTCTTGCGCTTCACCCCATTCCACCCTTCCATAGGAATCCCCCCACCAGCCCCCGCAACTTGATATATCGGCATTGGAGTCCACTGCCCCCTAGACGTTGTACTTCTTGTCACCTTCATTAGAACCCATGAGCTGACAACAGCTTCATCATCCTTCTTGTGCTTACTGGAAACCACTATTTCGTACCGCTGGTGCCCAACCTTGGACACCCTCATGTAATGAGGCTTTGTCGCCGTCCCATTGAAGTTACAATACAATCCGTTCCCGGCATAGTCCAAGGTTCCGAAGTGCTCGACAAGATAGCAACTTTTTTGGGGGGGCAAACATGAGAGGTCCCGATCCCCATCCTGAAGACACTTTCCCAATGCCACGCCGTCCGCTCCAAGGTAAGAAAGTCCAAGAGTCGCCACAGCTAAAACGATGCCAACGACACCAACCTTCATTTGTCGAAAGTATTGGCGTTTTTTAATGTTTGACTGGAACATGGGCAGCCAAATTTGAAGGGAGTTGAAGAATGAGCGCGACGATGGCTAAGTTATCATCAAAAGTGCTTGTCCGCGCCGGAAGAAGGAAGTCTTCACTGTTAAAATCGAATGACGCAAATGATTTCAAAGATTTCAAGGAGAAGATGAGTCTGTTACAGGTCGAAGGGGGGGCAGTTGGGGGTGACGAAGATGACAACGACGATCAAAGCTTTTCAGAAAGCGACGAAGAGGAATTTTTCCGCTCGCTGAGAAACGGAGATCTTAATAACGTGAAGAGGATGGTGTCAATGCACCCTAGCTTGGTCGATGTGGAGTTTGGTGTGGTAGATGGGGAGGAAGGGAGTGAGTACGCTTACTCGGGTAAGTTTGAGGACGGATTCTGTGGTCCGTTTCACGTGGCGGCCGAAGCCGGACAAGAGGCCGCTATCTTATTCCTGAATGAGAAGCACCCCGAGGGGGACGCTTTCATGGTGGAGGACTACAAGGGGAGGCTCCCAGAAGAGGTGGCCAAGGGCGGTGCGGTGAAGACACTGCGGGATCTGGTGCAGGCAATGAAATCTGGGGAAAAGGGCGGAGGGCGGCAGGGGGACTTCTCAGCCCAGGACGAAGAGGATTTCTTTTACGCTTTAAGGGCGGGAGTTATGGACACCGTAACATCGCTGGTTGAGAAGTACCCGGAAATCATGCACGTACAATTCGGAGTCTGGGAGGGATCTGATACGAGGGGCATGATGCCTCAGGTAAAGTCAAGGAGGATCTACACTTACTGCGGGAACCTGAGTGAGGGGCAGTGCGGGCCATTTCACGTGGCTGCGGAAGCGGGGCACAAAAATTTACTCCTCTATTTGGCGAAACAAGACGACGGGGGATGGGAGGAAAAGGATTTCTTGGATAGGACAGCGGAGGAGGTTGCCGAGGCGGCACAGACTCAAGGTACCTTGGACGCCTTCAAGGAGCTCCGAGGCCAGACTCTGGGCGCGATGGAGGTCTTCGAGGGAGAACACGACGAAAGTGGGCGAAGGAAGGTTGGCAAGTTGCTCAAGAAGATGGAGGGTTACGATGAAGAGCTGATTATCCATTACGAAGGTCGCTGGAAGGGCGGCAAGTACGACGGGAAGGGCGTCTTATACTGGGAAGGGATAATGAATGGAACGGACGAGTCTGGTAAACCGAAGCCGATTAGGATGTATGATGGGGAGTTCAAGGCAGGGAAGAAGGATGGGAAGGGGGTGCTGTTTGCAGACCCGAGGATAGAGAGGGAAGGTCTAAGGTAAGGTCGAGCGAAGCGATACCAGTAGTGCGGGTAGACGGTTTGTTGCGGCTAGAGCGTAACAATGGATATTTCTCACGTCGGAACTTTGTCTGTCCCGTGCAGGTTTGGAAAGAAGAAAATGGAGGAGAAAGTGTTCCTCGGTAGTTTCAAAGAAGACAAAAAGCACGGTCACGGTATAGAGTGGGACAACGGTGACAAGGTGTTCGAAGGAAACTTCAGGGACGGCGTCAAAAACGGCTACGGTGTTTACACCCCGGCAGCAGGCAACAGGTACGAGGGTAATTTTTTGGATGGGAAGAAGCAGGGTGCCGGGACGTACACGTTCGACGACGGGTCAAAGTACGAAGGAATGTTTGACGAGGATCAGATGCACGGACATGGGACCGTTTACGTGCATGGGAAGGAGCCAAAGAACTTTGAGTACAAGTGGGGGAAGAAACAGAAGGAGCTGGGGAGGGAGGAGAGGTTCTTTGCGGACCCATCGGACTTGTTTGGGGAGAGGAACACGGGGGACTGCGAGGGAGAGGAAGGGGAGGGGAAAGGCGTCGACGAGGTCCTGTTTGACAGGGACGGAGGATTGGACGCCCACATAGTCAAGCTCGCCATTGTCTTCCTTGATGGACTNAATAGGGTCCTGGAGAGAAAGAGAATNGGAAGCGGGGGCGACTCTGAGGGGGACTGGGTGTACGAGCAGATCAAATCTATAGTAGAGAGCGCAAGGACAGAAGTAATCGCCAGATGCAAGCAGGTGGATCTATGCAAGAAGAGGTTCCGCAAGGGGTTCGCAAGCGAAATGGAGCTAAAAGCCTTCGCCAGGAACGCAGGGGCGGCCTCCATGAAAATGATCCAAGACATCGTGGAGTTCGGGGAGAACGAGGGCACCGGAAAGGGACGAAGCATCTCCAAGAGGCTTGAGATTATGCTTCTCGGAGCAAAAGCGAACACACCGAGGTGACCGGGAGACCGCTTGTGAAGGGGGGATGAGCCGACTTGCGATATAACGATAAAGGAAAATTACAACGGTAGCCAAATATTTTTTGAAGTTCAAGGATTTGGGTTCGACCCGATAAGGACTTTTACAGACGATTGTATAAGTGTAAGTGGTGTATCTCTATCTCGTTTAGGTCTACAACTCTCTGTACAGCAACCCCATATCTTATAGGCAACAAAAGGTGAGATTCTGTGATCTACGTTGTCCATTTGACTCTGAAGTTGGATAGGAAAAGGCGGCACTACCCGGGCTTTGGTTTGGGCCATTTCCCAGCCTTAAATCAAATTAGATTGTCATACACGGGGTTCGCAATCAACGTGTTACACATCCTTACCCATTCACATCTTAAAGCGCGCCTTAGGAGTTGAATAAGGTAAAGGTAAAGAGCAGCTTTCGCTAGCATCGGCGTCATCAGTGGAGTTTAAACTCAGTATAAGGCGAGGAACGAAACAATATGAGCTATACCAACGAAGATACGCGTAGTATAGGCGCAAATGCCCTACTGGGTATCAAAAGAAGTGCCTCAAAGCAAGATCTGCAATCAATCCTTGATGATCTTGGGAGCGTCGACAACTCCAAGACAATTACTCCGGAATTCGACTCTTCGATACTGACGCCCTCCATGATGGGACGAAACGACGGGAATATGCGCACTGTTACGAGTACGGATAGCATGTCACAATTCTTGGGACAGACTTATTCCCTGCCCCCTCCAGGACAACTTCAGATGATGTACGCTAGCAGTGTGGCATCAGCGCCAAGCATCAACAGCAACAGGTAAGCTGAGGGAGGGTGGCACTGTGTGTTGATGGATGGAAAAGTGATTACGGTTTTTATTATCTCTAACTCTTTGTCCTGTTCCTTTCTCATATTTCCCCTCCCAAGACTCTTTGGTCACTCCCCCGTCCCGAACGAGGCCGATCTCCAGGTGTTCGGTGGCTACGCCCCAGTTTCGGAAGTGCCGAGCTACCAAGTCTCCCTAAACCCACCTGCCTCTGCGCCAACCTACCAACCTCTACCAACCAACACCCAGCCCCTCTCCGCCATTGGTACCGTAGAGATGACAACGACTTCGCGAAGCAAGAAGGGTAGCGCACCCAGGCAAGCAACTAGGGTATCCCACCGCAAAAGGACGGTAGCCAAGCCAAAGACGACAGTCTCTGCCTCCGCTGTGGCAACCACAGGAAGGGGAAAGGGCAGGAAGGACATTGCGAACTCCAACCCCATTATCAAGAAACAGATCGCTGATGCCATTAACTCCAAACCGCAGAGGGGGAGGAAGAGAAGCAACCTGACGGACGAGGAGAGGCAGGAGCTCACAAGGACGAGGAATAGGCAGCACGCCAAGAGCACTAGGGAAAGGAAGAAGGCAAGACTCGAGGAGCTGACCAAAATTGAGGAGCAGCACAACGAACTATTACACACGAATCACATGGAAGCCGAAAGAAGGAGGGTCGTACAGGCCGTCATCAGCTCACGAGGTCAGCCTGACCCTGTCCCCTTCATCGCCCACAACCCCCCCGTCATAGACATGGAGGGGAACCCTGTCGTAGTCGACAGAGGTGGGTTTGAGGACTGCTTCGACGACCCGGTTAACTTCACCTTTAAGAGACCCGGGAAGTCGATCCGCGGACTCGGGGATCTTGCCAAGGACAACGCCCAACTCCTCAAGGCCATCACGGATAACTTTGACGAGAAGGCTGCGAAATCCCTGACGTGCTCGGTGTATGGGGGGGAACAGGGGGTCGCCATCGCTAGAGACTTCGCTTTCGGACAGTGGGAAATCAAGACAATAACCAATGCGACATCCCTGGCCCAGACAATTGCCGCCGGTTTTTTCAAGGTCACCTTCAGGTCAGGTTTACCCAAGCTCCTCGAGCTAGAATTTTCGGTCGACGACGCACAAATGGCCGTCTCCGCGGACGGAAACTTCGAGCAGCTACCGAGCTTCCCATCAGTGAGCAGTTTCCCTACCATGAACCTCAGCGAAAACAACTTCATGCTTCAATCTGGTAGCACGGGGAGCTTGAGACTAAGCAGCACATCTCTGGGACTCACGTCCTTTTCCAGCCAAGGACAGCTGGGGGGACTACCGCAGTCAGCACTATCACCACCGAAGGCCGAAGAGAGGAGGGTGTGAGAAGGTGGATGGGTAAGATGGAGTGAGGGAGTGCAGGGGGAGTCTTGAAGGGGAAAAAGACTCCTGACCAATCACATACAGAAGTAAGATCTTTCGTACCAGGCGGCGTTCACGGTACTGTGGAACTACAAAGACAACAGATAAGGGGACAAATGTACGGGCTAATTATAATCACAAACTAACGAACCGAAGACCATGTCATTCATGAGAAAATTCATTTTGCGCTTTTGTGTGCTCCCCCGTTACGCTTCGTTTCCCCCTCTATTCTCCCTTCGAAAATACCTATTTTACCTCTTCTCTCCTCTTTCTTAAAGATGTTCTACAGGACGGTAACGTTCCGTCCGATAATGTCTTCACGGCCATTCCTCCCCGTACTTCGGGAGGTACAACTCTACTCACTTCCCTGGCTATCGTTTTTAGCTTGCCAAAAAAGCGCCTCTTCATCCCAAAACTGTCATAAATCATTCCTAATATTTGTTCCATAGCTTCTTCACAGCATTCACTTAGCGTGTACACGCAGTCGTACTCGTCAAGAAACCGAGAAAGGGCCTCGGCCGGTGTCAACGAGTCTTTCACCAAGAACAACAAACCTCCTGCTATCCTCGACAAATTCTTTGCACTTAGTCGGTCTAGGTTCCTGTCGCAAGAGGGAAGGACCTTGGGGGACTTGGTCCTGGTAGGTGTCAAAGTACCACGAGAGGAGGCACATGATCTGCTCAGTAGATCTGTCTGACTCTACATCCTTACTCAGTGCTTCAGAGTCGTCCCACTGGTTATCAGAAGGTCTGCCTGAGCATCTTTCGGTCTCAGAATCATCTTCTTTGTCGTATCCTCCGTTCAAATCATCGGCATCTAGTCGGTTTAAACGACCTCTTCGGTTTGTGTGATAAGCCATCAGAATGAGTTAAAATATGGACTGACTTCACTTCAGATTCAGACAAGTCTGCCAGCTGTCCAGCTAGCTGACTTGGTGCCTTTTCTATTAAAATTGTGAATTAACGGTTTTTGATAAACATATAACACTACTAGCATAACAGCGTTGGGCTTGGCGAAGTGTTCGTCATTATAATGCCTAACTTTGATTCAGAAAATCTATTATCGAGTCACAGTTTCTCTCACTTAAGCCACCCTCTGGATCTGTCTTTACGAACTTGGTGTAAACGCGAACTTCCTCAATAGCAATAAGGTCGAGGTCACCCAAAGCAACTACACGATGGGTAGGATCACTGACAGGGCAGTGTTCTTCGAGGTAGGAACTAATTTCCCTCACACGACAGCTCTCCCTGGTTTCTCAATGTAAGGGGGTGAGAAAGGGTGTGCTCCCAACGAAAGATGAGGCGACATCGCAACCCGCATTGCTCATGTATTCCAGCAGGATTCCCATGTAGTTCGGCTCTCTCCTCCATGTACTACTAACCACTACGCGAGTGCCAGTACGAGAGAGAACAAAAGCAAGACGTTTTACCAGCTTGGGGTGAAGCTTAGAAGGGTGCGAGGTCATCATCATATCCGTATTCAGCACACCGTCGACATCTAGGAAGAGGATGGAACCTGACTCCATGCTGCGCTGCGCTGTGAACAAAGGAAATTAGAGTCAGAGGTTCAATCAAAGCAACAGAACTGAGACTGTCATTCACCACCATCGTAGTTGTCCAGCGAATAGTCTCTCAGAATAAATAGAGCAATCTTATCGTTCAGCAGCCGCGTGTTAAGCAGCCTTCAGTCGAAAGATGGTAAAATTTGTATTCATCAGCAAGATCTTGGAGACACAAATTACATTTAATACAATAAAACTACATTCGGTACAATAATAACTATTCATCAACGTCCTACTTGAGTTTAATAGTGTGAATTCTACCCTCAAACCGTTAACGGTGTGTGGCTTTCGGGGTATCCTCCTGCTATACAAGAAACCAACGATAACATTTATCTTCAAACACTCACATTACGTCACGTTATCTCTAAACGCAATCTAATCCCAACTCTCGGAGCCTATAAAGGCACCAACCTTGGAAAACAAAAGTGCCTTTGATAGGCTTTGGATTTGACGCTGGCGCGATTACTGAAACACCACGTTCTCTTATTCTTCCTCCTCTTTTTCTCATTTTCTTCTATCTGCGAAGCTCTAACCTCTCCAACTTCTTTAGTTACCACTTCTAGGTCAGCAAAGTCACTTCAGGACGACATCACTTCACCAATAATGGCTATCAAAGGGGGAGATGGACGTGGTGGTCTTAGACATATCGTTTTTCCTATATACAGGAAGGAGATCCTTAAGTTCGTTCTTATTGCGGGTATCAAGTTCTTTGTTGTTTTTGTGTGTAAGTAACCCTCGCGGTGACACCCATCATTGTTTCCTTTATGATGGTCCGCTACGTCCCAACTACTAACAAACCGCCCTCTTTTTGGCCTATACTATTACAGTGACTCTAACTCGCGACACGAAGGACACCCTGATGGTAACTGAGTGCGGTGCTGAGGCCATTGCATTTATGAAGGTCTACGGGGTCCTTCCCTGTGCCGCAGGATTCATTGCACTTTACTCCAAGATGGACCAGTTCTTCGGTGAGAACAAATCCGCCCTTTTTTACACCACTTGTATCCCGTTCTTTATCTTCTTTGTCTTCTTTGACAAGGTGATTTATCCTAACAAGGAGCAGCTCCAACCTTCCCTGGAAAGTGTCGTGGCTTTTATAGGTTCCTCCGGGGCTGTGAGCAAAATTATCGCGAACTGGACATCTGCTCTGTTCTATGTCATCTCTGAGCTATATTCTTCGGTTAGCATTGGGATCCTCTTCTGGGGCTACGCGAACAGTGTAGTCGGGGTGGAAGAAGCGAGGCGCTTCTATCCGCTTTTTGGCCAGATGAGTTCGCTCGGTCCGATCGCAGCGGGCCAGTACGTTGTCCACTACGCCAGCAAGGCAGTGAATTTCCAGGGAAGTTTGGATAGACTTACTGCTATTATAACCGTCAGTGGCCTCGGAATCTGCATGTTCCACTTCATGAGCGAGCGATTCTTAGGCCCCATCGGCGGAACCGCAGCCACAGGAAAACCCAAGAAGTCCAAGCCAAAGATGAGCATGGGAGAGTCCTTCAAATTCCTTGCCTCTTCTCCCTACCTTCGCCTTCTGGCAACTCTCGTCGTTGGGTACGGTTTGAGCATTAACTTCACGGAGATTATCTGGAAGAGTCTGGTCAAGAAGCAGTATCCCAGCGCCCTCGAGTACCAGCACTTCATGGGTACCTTCAGCTCTGTTGTGGGCGTAACCACGTTTTTCGTGATTTTCTTGGGCGGGAACGTTATCAAGCACTTAGGTTGGAAGGTTGGGGCGCTCGCGACGCCAACAATCATGAGCATACTCGCCATCCCTTTCTTTTTCTGCCTCCTCATAGGAGGAGTCGACAATCCCACATCGCTCAAGATTGCCGTCATGATTGGGACTGTGCAAAGCCTACTGAGCAAGGCGACCAAGTACGCCCTTTTCGACCCAACCACTCAAATGGCCTACATTCCTCTCGACGAGGACAGCAAGGTGAAAGGCAAGGCCGCAATCGATGTCTTGGGAAGCAGACTAGGAAAGTCAGGAGGATCTCTCATCCAGCAGGTGCTCGTTCTGGGGTTCGGCAACATCATTAACGCTGGACCAGTAGTAGCGACGATATTCTACGCCGTCCTCATCACCTGGACGACTTCTGCGAGTAAGCTGAGTGTGCTGTTTGAAGAAATGTCAGGAGGCTCAAAAAAGTCAAAGAAAACTTAGCTAGGTTTTTATATGATGAGTAATAGAACCTATGATACACCCGTTGTCACCAAATTTCGCCAACTTCACTTGACTTGACTTCACTACCTTTTGCCTTCATCGTTGTCGCCACCTTGCTTCTTGTCGTCATCGTCAGGGCCTTGTCTTCCAATGAACCTCCCCTCGTCATTGAACATATCGATCGTGGGCATTCTCTCGCTGACCTGCTTGCTCACAAATGGAATCCCTCCCGGTTCTCTTCCTATTAAGCTACTTCCAACACAGTAGAGGAGGACGCCAAGCAAGGCAAAGAAAACCCCGTCATCCAACACCTCTCCCACACCACCGGGAATCTGGACTCCCAAAGCAGGCAGCGCGGCCTTGCCAATCCCACCCAAGAGGCCCGGGACTATAAGAGCTATGTCAACCCAAATTGCCTGGGACAAATTCCATCGAATGAGACGGTTGAGCTTGGGATTGTTGGAGAGGAAATTGATTGCGAAGAAGGCAATGAAGCCAGAGAAGGGAATGTTGCGGTAGACGACATAGAAGAGCGCAATCGTGTTGATGATCGGGTTGTCCTCTCCCTGGAGGAGGAAGCGACCATACTGAAGTCCATCAAGGAGAGGGAAGAGGTACGGAAGAATGGAGTAAATTTTATCCAATGTTGTCGGAGGCTGCTCATTGAGAAACGCTAGCTTAGCCTCCGCCTTCTCTGCCGCTTCCTTTGCTTCCTTCGCATCCAATGCAGCCATCCTCTCGTTGTCCTTCTCCTCCCTTATGTAACTATCCACCCTAGTGCCCATTTCCCTCACACTGCGGGGCAAGGGGTTGCGAGCGAAGCGAGTGTAGAAAAGTCAGCCTTTTGGTCAACGAATATCTGGGGTCAGCTGACAAACCCAACCCAACCACCGGGCTCACCTTAGCTTGAACTCAGAGGCATCAATCACCTCGTTACCGTCCTTGTCAAGATCACTGAAAAGGCGTTTCACCGCTTTCTCGTCAAGGGTCTCAGCCTTGAACTGCCTCTTAAGTCCATCAACGAGCTCCTCGTAAGTAACAACACCATCATCATTCACATCAAACTTTGCAAACACATCAGCTATCTGCTGGGCCTTCTCCGCCGCACGAGCCGCTTCTATAGCCGTAGCTGTAAGAATATACAGAGGGGGAAGGTTAGAGTTAATGACGACGGAAAAACAAAAATGCAATCTGGCGTCGCCACCTTGGATCCCGACTCAATAGATTATTTAAACACCACCAAACGATTATATCGACACGACTAACCACCAAACAGCCGCCTTACCCTCAGCACGTAGCTCTGCTGCCTTAGCTAACAGAGCCTCAACCTCTGTATCCTGATCTTCGGCATATAGTGGCCTCGATTGAAACCTCGGTGAAAAAGTTCTTCTGTTATCGATGACATGCGATCTTGTATTGACCATAGGTCGTAAGAAGGGCGTAAATCCCACACTCGATGAAATTAATGTCGTTAAGATAATAAAGAACTTCATCTAGCAGATATGGGCCAGCTCATGCCCTCTGACCAAAAGGAAAGGTCAGAATTAATTTAATTTTATACCAGTGAATCAGAATCTTGTTTCAGAGGTTATGATCTTCATCCAATTCAACACTAGACCGATACGAATGCCACTACTTATTGTTTTGGCACTATTATTTCACCATGCCCCGACCATGCTCGCACTTGTGAACAACTGTCAGGTGAGGGGGTTTGATTCCGGTACTAGGGGTTCACGAGGTGGTTTAATGCGACTGAATTTCGAGAATGATGATGGGGACAGAAAATTTGCCCATGACTTCAAGAAGTTTAAGGGGGACGAGGTGATACCTGAGGAGCAGCTGCCCATACTTGAGTACCAGAACTTGTTGGAGCAGCCTTTCTTCGGGTGGGCTACGGACGAGAGGGGGTTACGAACGAAGACGGGGGTTCTTTACGCGTTTTTCTTTGCCGCTGTATGTTATCCAATTGCGTGCCAGACTTTCACTCAGGATGGTTACATTTTGCAGAGGTTGGCGGCTAGCAATGTGGGGGCACTGGGGACAGTTTTGGTCTTCCTCATTAGGTTATTTAGTGGATGGAGTTACATAGGTTCCAGGCTGAAATCTGATTTTGTCGAGTTCGAGGAGACTGGATGGTATGATGGTGCTGTCGAGAAGAAGTCAAAGGAGGCGAAGGTGAGGTTTGAAGTGACGAAAACTGGATGATCTTAACGTACTTACATTCCCACGCACACATATGCACATAGATTCGCGACTCTCTCGTCTACAACGACGATGTTCTCCCCGTTGTTGACAGGCTCAAGACCATCTGCCTTGCCCTTGCTGCTACATGGACCCTCAGTGCCGGCTTGTTCGCTGGCGTTGCCAGCATGAAGCCAATCTTTAACGAATACGACCCGAATTTTATCAACCAACTCAACGCTGACGACAAATTGGCGGAGATTGCAGCGAAGAAGTCCAACGGCAAGCCTACCTACTGCGACTCGAGATACTACCGAGCGGTGGCAGGGGGAGGACAGGGCTGCTAATTTTGTAAACTCAGCTTTTGTGAAAAAAAAGACTATTTTGAACTACTTCACATCTCCCTGATCCCGTCCTCATCAACCATGTAGTAAGCAATACTTGGGTAGTGCTCTCTCATGGTTGCCTGGATGTGGCTTCTCCCCCTGCAGCACGCCGGAGGGGAGTTACCGCAGCAGAGCTTCTCGTCGCAATCGTCAAAGAGTTTCCTCTTGAAAGCCACAACTCCCTCCCCATCCCCCTCCTTTGCTTCCTCTCCCTGCCAACAGCTGTCTCTCACAATATCACAGACACCGTGCTTGTATTCGGCGTCCTCCCCCAACACCTGCGACTGACTAAGAACCTCCCTGTATAGAATCCCTGGGAATGGGTTCAAGTCGCCATACGATATCGTCCCATCCTCGTCTTCCTTTACCTCACGAGGCCACGGCATGTACATGCCCCCCTCCAATTGTGCCGCCTCTGGCATGTCCTCTTCGTCAGGACCATACCATATCACGTAGGTCCTATCGACCTCCCCGTCCTCCCCAACCTTGCCGACCTTTTCGTTGTGCAACAAAATATCCTCGTCCATGAAGGTCTCAAAGACCGCACTGGGGGGGGACCTGTTGATGCTCGAAATCGAAATGTATCTGACGTCGTAGTTGTCGGGCTCTCCAACAAAGGGAGAGGTGTAGAGAGAGGTGGTGGTCCTTGGGAGAGTTCCCGTCAGCCTGGCCCACATTCCCCCCTTACCTCCACCCCTCAATTTTCCCGTATTGGTAACTTGCTCGGCACACCCAAATAGGTAGGTTGCGTCTCTATTTCTGAACTCTCCGTCCATTTTGCTGTTTGCTGGTAGGAACAAGTTATTATTGCTGTTCGGCTCAAGCATGCAATCCTTTCCGGGCTCGATCCCTTGGTCATAGTCTTTAAAGTTATCATCCCTGCCGTGTATGCAGTACGGAAGTACTTGCATTAGGCCACCATTAGTGTTTGTACGTTTCAGTGCCGGAGGACAAACCCATCCCCACTTCTTTGCCTGCGACATCGAATCGCTCTCGGACAGGTGCGAGCCGTAGCACTCGTCCATGACTGGGCCCATCTTGTTCTTGAAGGTATCTGAGGACTGGGGGAAGGGCTCGGGATCGTAGAAGCGTAGGAAGAGAAAGAAGAAACCGCTCCTCTTGGTCGCTGGGAGGGCCGCAAGCTCATTGATGAAGCCATTGTCATCATACTTGCTACCGTGGGCAGTAATGCGGAGGTCGAACGCGCCGTTCGGCTCCCCAGTCTCCCCAGCCGTACTGTTCATGTAAACGTTCGAGTTGGACATGAACTCAGTGCGGACCTGGTAATCACGAACCGCATCGACCGAGGCGGCAACGTTGTCGTACGTCTGCAGCGAAAAGTAGCGCACGTAAGGAAGGCTAGGGCCGTTCATCACGAACTCGTCATTGGGGTTGAAGTAGACCATCATGGCCTGGTAGACTGAGTTCTTGTCGGGAAAGGCAACGTTCCAAGCCGAGGTCTCGGACGACAGCTGGGAGTACTGGTACCTCCACGAGCAGTACGGGTACCTTACAGAAGTTTCCGGGTCATCTGGAAGGAAACTATCGAGGTACTGTAATTTGCAAGGATATGGGATATGCGTGTCAGCGATGGTAGTTGCTCCCAAAATGTCCTTAAACAAACTCACCTCCATCGGATCTAGGCCCTGAGCCGCAGAATCTCGCTCAATGAACGCACATACGAGATCGCTAGTGTCCTCATGCCTCGAGAGACATGAATTTAGGAACTCATTGTTGGCGCCCCTCTCCCGAAGGGAGTTGAAATAGTTGGTAGGATTAAAAATATTTCCTCCGCTCAGCACAGGAACTAGCCAAGCTAGCGACAGGACCTTCACCAACCCCTTCAAATGAGTGAAAGGAAGAGGAGGGTGAGAAAAACAAAGCTTGACACCGAAGTAGGTATGAGAATTGTTTGACCTGACTATGTTTCTAACGCATGAATGGGCACAAAAAACTGCTATCTAGGACAAAATATAGTAAAAAAACTACACACTAAACGCCCAAGGCGATTGAGCAACTTCTCACCATTTTCTTGAAATCTCAGTTTGAGCAAAAGCCATTTTCAGTTCCAAGAGATTGGTTTTGCTATTTCTAATCAGAATCAGAATTTGAAAAAGAGAGAGAAGTAAGTGAACCGGATATAACGGAATATTTCAATGGGAGTGGCTGCGTGTGACCATCTGAACGACGAGGAGAAAAATTAGTTAGGTTCGATTTGATTTCATGGCGGGGTCCCAAGGCAATGTGGGGCATTGAGGGAAGAAATGCGTTGTATTGATTGCTTGTGGTTGGTATATCGTTCGATTCTTGCTCAGGAGCGCCTAATTGTCTCCTAATCTTCCCTTCTACCCCCCCTAACCTGCCGTTCCCCTTCCCTAGTCATGGTCAAGCTTTTAATTGCAGGTCCCAAGCAGGCGGGTAAGACAAGCATTGCGAACTTTCTGTCTGACAGCAGTCGCAACCAGATCGGAGACTCTTCCGCTCAATATGAGGCCACTTCCGGGTGCAGAATCTTGGAGTTTGACTCCTCGAATGGAACCTCTGTCGAGCTTTGGGACGTGTCCGGTGACCAGCAGTACGAGAGCTGCTGGCCAGCGATATGCCAGGGCATCGACAAGCGCGGAAGCCCCGATAGTGAGGTCCCTGTTGACGGTGTCATCCTTGTGTACAACCCCGAATTTCCCACCCATGACACAGAGGTTGGACTTTGGTATGACGCGTTTGTTAAGAACTGCAACCTCCCCGACTCGAAGTGCCTGGTCTTCACACACAGGGCGGACCCAAAGGGTGGATTTAGGAGCAGACCGCCTCCAAAGCTCGAGGGTTGCGTGGTCCACAACACCACCTACACGTCCACCTTGGAAATCAGAGAGCACTTCGACAACTTCCTTTCGTCAGCCGTTGGTGGTGGATCGAGGAGAAAGTAGACTTTTGCTAAATGCTGTGTAATGTAGCCGGAAAACAAAGCTTAAATGTAAAATGATTCCTACTACTTGTGTCCGTACTCTTCATCCACGTCCTCCGGAGTTCCAAGGTTTGCCAAAGCCTTACTAGCCTGCAATCGGACCCTTTCGTCCATAGCTTCTCGAACCAAATCCTTCAAAATTTTCATCCCATCAAGCTTGATTATTTCTGCCTTGTTGTCGGGGTGCACAGAGAGGTTCCGAAGAGCTCGCGCAGATTGTGACTGAAGGTCCATGTGAGAGCTACCAACTCCGTCCAAAATTGGCTCCAGTCCTCCAAGCCTCGCAATCTCAATCTCGTTGGCGTCGTTCACGGCAAGATTGGCCAGGGCAGCAATCGCCTCAACGCTGACAGACACGTTCCGGGACCGCGACAGCTCAATCAGGGGGGGAATGCCACCAGCCTCCTTTATCTTCTTCTTGTTGTTGGCATTGACTCCCAAGTTTGCCAACGCCTGCGAGGGTGAGAGGGAGAGGGGGTGAGAGGGAGGAAGCGGGGGGAAGCAAGTTATTATTTGAGCCTCAGACCCGAAATTCGCCCCTCGACGATGGAAAAACTACTACCTTACCTTAGACGCCTGCCTGTGAACAGCCTCAGCATTCTCCCCCTTGCTCTCAACCAAATCTACCAGCATGTCAATCCCTCCTTCATTAGCCATGATGATCTGGTTGTCCGAATTCACGCTCAAGTTGGCAAGAGCATGCGCCGCAAGCCGCCGTACCTCCATATCGACGCTCTGCGTAAGGGGAAGGAGAAGTTTCAACCCCCCTACCTCCACGATCTGTCTTTGCCTCTCTGGCTTTACTGCCTCGTTTGCTAACTTCTCAGCAACCTCCTGCTGGAGTATCACATCCGCCGACTCGGCATACGCAACAAGTCTCGTCAGTTGCACCCTCAGCGCATCCGTCAGGTCTAAACATCCAAAGACAATGAAATGTGTAAGGAAATGTGCTTAAAATACGAAGTTGGCTGCATGAGGAGGTTGGAAATGGGTCACATAAGCAACGACATCCATCAACGACATTATGAACCCACCTTCTTCGTCGTCCTCAATTATAATTTCATCACGTTCCTGTCTTTTGCTTTCGCTACTACCCATATTTTTTACTTCTGGGGTGAAAGAGGAGAGTAGAGAGTTCAGTTTTGTGTTAGTTGACTGCACTTAGCTCGTGTCAAACCCTAACCCCCTCAAGCCCCTTCTTTTGTCACTAAACATATCTATACTCAACTCTAAACAGAAGATCTAATTGAACTGCACCACCAAGCTTAGGTTTTCACCCTATCGAACACCGCCTTCCCTCTGATCCTTTTGTATCTCTCCTCTAGCACCTTTAGTAAATTAGGACGCCAGCCAACTTAACTAATCGGTTCACCGCTTCTGATATCCTACCTTCTTTTTTGAATAAGGTTCAAGGCCCACAGAAATCACAAAGACAAAACACAAGGCCCCTCGGAGTCGATGTCGTTCCAAGGGGATCGCGCTCGACCTAATTCTCACTCTTCCCAGCATCCTTCCTCTCACTCATTGCACCCTAAATCATCATCATCCACTCAATCATCGTCAAAGCAACCATCAAAATATCATAATCAATCCTCTAGGAAAAGAAAGAAGCCCCCTCCACCGTCCTCCCCTCCTCCAGTGCCCCTACAATCGGTTCGGACTGGAACAACAACGCCGAAGACGACATCTTCGACTACATCCGCTGTAAACCCTAAACCTCATTTTTCCTCAACCTCTCCTCCTCCCTACAAGTCATCATCGAAGCTTCCGGCTCCCGGCCCACGCTACCTAGAGAACGTCGACAAGTATACGAAGCAGGCCCACATCGGCCAGGGTCAGTATGGGATCGTCTGGTCGGGAAAGAACAAGGAGACTCACGAGAAGGTCGCCCTCAAGGCGGTTCAGATTAGAAATCCGAACGAAGGGTACCCCCTTACGTGCCTAAGGGAGATCAACGTCCTCAAAAAGCTACAGAAGAACGAAAGCGAGGCGCACTCGAGGCAAGGTCTGGTAAAATTAGAGGATCTTGTCATGAAGTACGAAGGTATGTTCCTGAGGAGCGCCCAGTCCATTTTGTGTTTATCGTACGGCAGAGTCTTTTCACCCCCCCGCCTAGCACCTCTTAACACCGGGTCGAAATCTCACGATGGGGTTGGGTAGTTTTCGCTTTGCCAAGAATGTCGGTTTATGTTTCGTTTTTCTCGTGGCCTTTTAGAACAAGACGGAGTGCCAACACGAACGATTCTAACCAACAACACCTCGCAGGAAATACCCCCAGCACGCTCTTTCTCGTCTTTGAGTTCTGCTCGTATGACCTTTACGGGCTCCTGACAACCAAGGAGATCCCCCTGACCCTGACTCACCTCAAGAGCTTCGCGGTTCAGCTCCTTAAGGCCTTACACTTCACTCACAGCAAGAACATCATCCACAGGGACCTCAAGACTGCTAATATTCTTGTGACCAGCGGGGGCGTGCTGAAGATTGGAGACTGGGGGCTAGCTAGAGAATGGAATAAAAAGGGTCGACTGACGGTCAATGTCGTGACTCTGTGGTATAGGGCTCCAGAGTTGATACTTGGTGCCAAAACTTATGGTAAGGGCGTCGATGTCTGGTCTGTTGGATGCATCTTGGGGGAGATGTTTCGCTCAAGGGGCAGTCTGTTCTCTGGCCACGACGAGAATTCCCAAATCAACGCTATATTTGACCTTCTCGGTGTCCCCTCGGATCAGGGATGGGCCAACAAGGACCCCTACGGCCAGAAATTCAGGGAATTCGTCGAAAAGAGGAACGAGAAGACCTCTATTTCAAAACTGAAAAACTCAATGAGAGGGCAAAATAGCAGGAACATATCATGGGTGACAGATGGATTGATAGACCTCATGCAGAGACTACTGGAGATGGATCCCACCAAAAGAATCACGGCCGGGGACGCCTTCATCCACGAGTTCTTTATCGAGACCCCAAGGTGGGTTCCCCCCGAGGAGCTCAACATGGACTTCAAAGTTGAATCTGTCCACGAGTACGCAAGTAGGAACAGGCATACGTCTCTCAAGAAAAAATAATAGGAACCCCCTAGTCGGCTACAAAGATAATAATACATACAATCAAATACTTTCTGAACACTTAAAGAGAATTCCTTCCTTAAAGTTGGTCGTCAAACTCCAAAGCGCTATTTGTAGACCAGTACACCTTGCCAATACCAACCACATACCAGTATCCCTCTACGTGCCTCACTCGCCAGCCCTCCTCCCACTCAACCTGCGCCGGAATAACCCCCATAATGTTATGGTAGCTCGTTGTGAGCATCGAACCTGTCCAGTTAACCGCGTTTGGGTTCGAGTACAGGTCGGGACGGGGGAGCCTGGAAACCCGACTGAGCTGCTGCGCTATGGCAGTCCTGGCGGAATACCAGAGCACAATCATGTACTTTACAACAATGAATGCCGAAAAGAGGATGAAAATTGAGAGGCGGCGGACTGGAAAGTCAGGAGACGCCGAGTAGAGGCCGAGGGTGCAGATACAGTAGGCGGGCGAGGATGTCAAAGGCGCAACGTCCGAGTCCTTGAGGTAGGCGTAAAAGTCAATGGGGACGAGTCCCAGGATAATTAGGAATGCCGCACATGACGCCCACTGTTGCTTCGTCATAGAGATGCGCCTGGTTACTCCAAACAGGATAGCCATCATCAGCTCGAGTACCAGGGTCAAGTAGAAGAGCGACAGACTGCACAGGAAATTTGACGAGGTGTGGAGGGAAACCAGCACGCATACGTAACGCACCACGTTGAGGGGGTAGAGGGGCCTAAGAAGGATATTGCAGAGGAGAAATATCACGAAAGGGACGGTGGTGAAGAACACTTTAAAGCCGTGGGAGGCGGAGGAAAGAACAACCTGCTCCCAAACTGAAAGATACAGGAAGAGGAGAGCCTCACCTATAACCTTGAAGCACGCCTGTTGCAGGATATAAAAGTACTGCGGATGAAGGCTCTGCATGCCACTAGCAGTAGTGCTTCCATCCTCCGAAGAATATTGGTCCCCCTTGTGGTTCTGGACAAGATCGATGAAGTTCACCACCCCAGTCATCACGATGTCCTTATATACGACGATAAAGAGGAAGGCCGCGGATATCACAGCTTCCAACATACCTATGACACCGGCTGATACGAACGGGAAGAGTATCGCAACAACCACAAACTTGAGAATCAAAGCCGGGAAAACAAGCAACCAGCGTTTAAGAGGTTGCAGGGCCGCAAGGCAAAATTTCTTGTGCCCCAAGTCACTAGCATCAGGAATGAACTTTGTAGGGTTGAGACAAATCTCCTCCTCCGGTATCGTTGGCATTTTATATGCTTTCTCCGATCACCCTTGAGTTAAGGTTTATAATTTTTAGTAGGGAAGGACGCTGATGACAGTATTTATTATAATATTTGGAACGATAATAATAGAGACGAGGCGTGTTTATTTACAATGACGCGGATAAAGTCAAAACCCCAGTGAGGCTTTATTTGGTACTTCCCTGATTTCCCTTCTCTTTACCACCTTTCACACCTCCACCTTTCGCACCTTTTCGCATTTGTTCCAAAGTCGCTTTCTTCGTAAGTTCTCTGCCCCCGTTCCACTCCCACCCAACTTCCTCCATAACTTTCAAAATGTGATCCCTCTCCTCCTGAAGCTTCATCTTGTCCTTCTCTTCCGCAAGCTCTGCGTATTCGTTCCCCACCCCGTCCTCCCATCGCCTTGTTGGCCCATGCTTACACCTTATCATGACCTCCATGAGGTCGCACCCGTGTATGATCTTCAAGTTCTCCCCCTTGCTATGGTTGTACTTCTTGATGATATTCTGACCCTTCCCGTGGTGCTTCGGGTGAAGGACCGACCTTTCCCCCCACAGCCCAGTAAAGGTGTGGGAAAAATGCGTCAGGATGAGGTGGTCCTTCACGCCTGCCTTTACAGCAAGTTTCGCTGCCATCGAAGGCGTAGAATGTCCCCTCCTGGACGCTATTTTCTCCTTCCCGTCTCCAAGGGTGGCTTCGTGCACCAGGACGTTGCAACCTTCGATCAGGGACCCCATGGCATTTGTCACCGCCTTGCAGTCGCCGAGGACGGCCAGGTGCCTCCCCTCAGGATGCTCCTCCTCCAGCATGACATCTTCTATTGTGACTATTTCCCCCTCCGAGTTCTTGCACTCGAACCCGAGCTTAAGGAGGTTGTACGAGTACCCCGGATCTAGACCGAGAGCCTGCGCCCTTTCAGGGTTGATCCTAGGGAGGGGAGGCTGCTCCTTCAAAGAGTACCCAAAAGTCTGGACTTTGTCTACATGCCATATCTCACCCGCACGGATGGAAAACGCCCGGTTTCGCCCGTTAGGGTGTGGACAGGCGTCAGCAGTGAGCTTCATCCTTCCCTTTTGGTCCTCAGTCTGCGATGAGCGAAGCGAATCGCAAAAAGGGATAGGATGAGGGGCGCGAGCGCAGGAAGGGTTGTTAGTTATATGGATATGTGGTATGTTGCTTTTGCTGTCACTTCACTCCAGCCGTCTCGCTCCTCATTCCGCCTCACCTCGCTCAACTTTTTCTCTAATTCCTCCTTGCTCGATCTCACTGTGTTCTCTATAGGCCAGTCCCCGTCCTCACTCTTGTAGATCCTCTCCGTTACGATCTTCTTGTGCTTGAAGTGACTGGTGCTGTTAATGAAAGGGTTCATCGGATTCTCCGGGTTCCCGTGCCCTGCCTCGTACTGCAATGAGCAAAGCGAATCATGAAAAAAGTTGGGATGAGGGGTGAGGATTATTGCGGTGGTTGGGCAGGAGGTAAGTCTTGTACGGAAGTACGAGCGCGTGCGATTTTTGCCACCCGCGACGGCGTTGTGAGCTTGTCGCTTCGTTCCTTGCCTAGCCTTACCTTCCCCCCCCACAGCTCTTTGACTGTTACCCTAATGTTCCTCAGACTCGCCATACTCATACAGGCGGCAGATCGCACGAAATTGTCAAGGCCCGGGGGGCCTATAATTTGAACGTCTTTCATTCTATCGACCACTTCTCTGGGGACATCAAATTCTCCCAGCGGCTGCGATGAGCGAAGCGACGAGTGGAAGTTTGTTAGTTCTAGTGTTGCTGTCGCTTCGCTCCAGCCTTCCGCTAACGTTGTAAGATCGTCGCTTCGCTCATCGCCCCTCCTCACCTCCCCGGGCCTCTGGATCCCAACGTGCCTCTCGTCCACACCCTTCGCTTTCGCCTTATGCTTAAGGCTCGCTAACATGGCCTGGGTATCCGCCTCCTTCATCTGCATTTCTGTGGTATCTAGTCCGAACAGCATTCCAGGGAGTCCAAGAATGTGGTCCGCGTGAAGGTGGGTGATGAGGATTGTGTCTATATCCTTAAATTGTACAAGGCCCTGCACGCGAGGAGCGAAGCGACGAGTGGAAGGTCGTTAGTTATGTGGGAAGGCGGTATGTGCGAGGAGCGAAGCTACGAGCAGAAGGTTCTTCTCTTAAAGAGAGGTGGTATGTTCTTCTCGTCGTCGCCTTGCTCCTGAACTGTTCGACGCCTCCCTCACCTTGCTCTTCATCATCTGAATCTGTGTCCCCTCCCCACAATCGACCAAAATTGTTCTGCCCCCCATCCTCACAGCCAAGGACGAACACCCCCGCCAAAGGCTTGGATTCCCCGAACCGGTCCCGAGAAGCACGGCGGAAAAATTGCTGTAACCTACAGATTTTGCCTCGTTTGGGGTATTGGGGTGAAACACTGAGGACTACGATGAGCAAAGCGAGCGCGGTATGGGTTGTTAGTTATAGTGGCGGATAATTCTGCGCTATCGCTTCGCTGCAGCCTTCCATCCTTCGCTATTCCTCCAATCTCACCTGATCAAAGGGACCTCCAGCGAATGCCATATTCGCGTAGCTCTGGGCGTCCTGGTCGGATCCTCCAGAGAAGAAAAACTTTTGCCTGCGAGGGAAGAAGGGGGGGGTGGAGTGAGCGACGACTGCCTTAGCGAAGCGACAGCATTCCAACGAAACCAAAAAGCTCACCTTTGCTTCTCATGCTGTGGCAACAAATTCATTCCACTGTATTTTTTTCCTTTATTAAACTTGTCTAAGTAATGCTTCTGCTTTATCCCGTCGGAGGGCTTCACGAAAGACGCGTCAAATGATGTCTTGGTTGATGAATCAGTGGACTTGCTAGAGAGGCAACGGTAGATGCCTGTGATTGAAGGTGAGGAGCGAGGCGACGATTAGGTGGGTCAGTGTAATAGTGGTGGATGATATATGCAAGCAGCATAGAGATGAGTTTAAGGAATTAAATGGATGATTGAACACATACTACTCACCATCAGACTCAGCCAAGGATCGTCTTAAAGTTAAATGCAATAAAGGAGTTGAAGATTGTCTAAATATTAATGATGACATAATCTATCATACAACAGGGGCACCTCGTAGTGACTAATTACGGTCTACGATTAGTCTAATTTTGCTATTCCAGAAAAAAGTGAAAAAAGTGAAGAGCAAAGAAAAATCCAATCTTCTCTATCAAATTGAACGATTCATTGATTTTTTATATATCATCGTATCAAATATAAGACATTTAACACATTAAATACATATTTTTATTCAATATATTCATTATAGTAAAGAAAAATGATCAGAACAGCTTCTCGATTCAAGTGCAGAAGTATAAGGACATTTTCAAGTTCAGATACTTTTTTTGCTCCTCCAGGGAGTTCTTTAGCTGATCCTTTCCCTACGTAAGTAAGATATTTACTACCGTCATTATGATAAATTTAATATATATAGAGTTCCCATTGCCAGCAACACAACCCGCGATCTGAAGTGCAGTTGCAGTTAAGATACCTGACTAACCTCGCCTCTCTCAACCGTCCCATAGTCTCTTTCGTTCCCCTCCGACCACCACCGATCCTTCCGATCCTAATTTATTGCTCCGAAATGACGTCAAGACAATGGGTGCAATTCTTGGTAGTTCCATCCGTTCCACTGCAGGTTCCAAGGTCTTCGATCAGGTCGAGATGCTCCGTTCCAAGACGAAGGCATGGAGGGACGGGTCGGGTTCGCTCTCGGACGTGCAGAAAGAGGTGAAGAAGTTCAGTAACTCTGACCTCCTCAAGGTGAGGCCAAGCGAGGAGCGAAGCGACGAGCTGCTAACGTTAGCGTTAGGAACGAATGCAAGACGCACCCTCTCCCCAACCACCGTGATTATACTCACCCATCACCCCAACCCTTTTCGCAATGTGCTTCGCTCATCGCAGAACGCCAGGGCCTTTGCCCACTTCCTCCGTCTCGCGAACGTGGCCGAGAGCCACCACAGGGTAAGGATGCTGTCGCAGCCCTCCTCGTCCCTCTCGGCCTCCTCCATCCTCGCCCTCCCCTCCAAACCAGACAGCTGCGGGGGGACCATATCCTCCCTCCTCTCCTCAGGCTCCACCACGGCAGAGGAGATATTCGAAGCCCTGTCGACGCAGAAAACCGAGCTCATACTAACGGCGCACCCCACGGAGGTCAACAGGAAGACTCTCCTTAACCACACCGCCAAGATCCAGTCCCTCCTGAGCCAGGCTGATGACGTAAGGTCAGGGGGCACCAAGTACGAGCAAATGGAGGTGGACTCCGGCCTCCGCAGTTCCATCGCTTCTATATGGCAGTCCGACGAGGTGTCGAGGTTCAAGCCAACCGTCCAATCCGAGGCTTACCGTGGAACCCTGGTTGTGTCCACCGTCCTCTGGAAGGCTGTACCCAGCTTCCTAAGGAAGCTAGACGCAGAGATGAGGTCGGGACTGGGGGAGGACAAGGGCCTCCCCCTAAAATCCGCCCCCGTGCAGTTCGGTAGCTGGATGGGTGGTGACAGGGACGGTAACCCCAACGTGACCTCTAACGTAACTCGCGAGGTGGCCCTGGTCAACAGGCTCGAAGCGGCATCCCTGATACTGGCGGACCTCGATGCCCTGCACGAGGAGCTATCCCTGGTTTCGGCGGGGG
>JGI24540J26637_10000164_pt1 | contig 25675 bp, 26 predicted proteins | sample NorSeaMetagenome_FD_26637 | JGI IMG/M metagenome (IMG submission 26637)
CGGATAAGAGCCTGGCGTTTCATGTTGGGTCGAGTCCCGGGACACTGTGGAAGGGAAAAAATATCGGCTGAAACGTCTGCTGCTTTGATACCCGCCTCTTTGACATAAGAAAGGATGCGTATGCCGCGAATATCCGCATCACTTGAAAGTATCGAGGATTCATGGAGAACCCCTTTGTTGTCGAGATAGGCAGAGCTTCCTAATTGCACATTAGATTTCATGGCGAGCTCGACCAATGACTGCTTAATGGCCTCGAGGCTGGCTTCGGCCTCAGAACTTACCGTGCTGGCAGCGGCCACACAGGAACCCCATAAAAAGCCGATAAGTAGCGATGCTTTTAATATACTAACCACTCTCTCAGCTTTCCTTTCTGGGGTAACTAATGAAACCATGGGTTACTCTCCCTTTTGACAAGCTCATACACCCAAGTGCTGCGCTTCATCACAAAATCTATTTTATTAACCACCCATTAGTGACGCGTTTGGTCCAGACATTACGGCCAAATAAAGCTTACGAAGGTCACCAACAACATCATTGCTTAGCGATAATGATGTTTCGTAGGTGTCGTCTCCTACAGGAGTAATGCTGACCAGTTTCGCGCCATAAATAACTCCCTGCACCCTAGCCTTGAAAGTGTCATTTTGAACAACCATTTGAGCAACGGTGGTATTCGCATCTAGATATTGACCATAGACCTGCTCCATCAACGAGCGGTACGCATCGAGTTTGGAAGCGCGAATCGATAAAATCCNTTGCTGGGCTGGCGTGTCTCCTTTTTGAACACTGATGACAGCATAACCAGTAGCTAAGATATTTTGATTCCGATCAATTACTGATTTAACAACCGCGGTGTTATAGGCTTCCATATTGGTGACGCAACCACCCAACAAAAATCCAAGGCCCAGTATCATTCCCGCTCGTGTTAACGCCGCGAGTTTACAGTTTTGTAGCCTTTTCTTTGATGCCTTTAATCCGTGATTCTTCATTGCCTTTCCTGTATCAGACTATAGTTGCCTCGAGCAAAGGTTAGGTGTCTTTGAACAAGATTCGTATAGTTACTATCGGCATTAATTCCGTTGGCTTGAATAAATACTCTAAAGCTCTCCAATCTGTTTCAGAGCATCTGGCACACATATTGCTTATACCCTTTATATGAGAAAACCACGGATAGTTTCTTAGATACGATTTTTTATAACCAACTGATTTTGCAAGGAATACCAAAAATGGAAAATACGATACTGTCGAGTCTACGTCAGGACGTGTCGAAGATTGAGCTTTCAGGGCTTGGTATTCCAGCGATAGTGTTGCTCATCATTTCGATGTTGATCCTCCCACTACCTCCATTTTTATTAGACTTTTTGTTCACCTTTAACATTTTGCTTGGCGTGATGATCATCTTGATCGCTATCAACAGCTCCAAGCCATTAGATTTTTCTTCCTTCCCCGCTATTTTACTACTGGCCACAATGTTGAGGCTTGGTCTGAATGTAGCCTCCACGCGTTTAGTGTTGGTAAAAGGTCACGAAGGACCTGACGCTGCCGGCAAGGTAATTGAAGCATTCGGCGAGTTTGTTATAGACGGAAACTATCTAGTGGGTTTCATCATTTTTGCCATTTTGATGATTATTAATTTTATGGTTGTGACCAAGGGTGCGGGGCGAGTGTCTGAAGTGATCGCGCGATTTACCCTTGATGCTATGCCTGGTAAGCAAATGGCCATTGATGCGGACTTAAACGCCGGAGTGATCGATCAGGAGACCGCCAAATTTCGACGAGCGGAGATTTCTCAAGAGTCAGACTTTTTTGGTTCGATGGATGGAGCATCAAAATTTGTTCGAGGCGACGCCATAGCGGGTATGCTAATTTTATTAATAAACATTGTTGGCGGTTTAATTATTGGTATATCTCAACATGATTTGAGTTTTACTGAAGCAGGAAGAATTTATGTATTGCTAACGATTGGAGATGGCTTAGTTGCGCAAATTCCATCGCTCCTATTATCTTTGGCAACTGCAATTATCGTCACCCGCGTTACAACCTCAGAATCAATGACGGTTCAGGCTAAAACACAATTAAGTAATCCTCTNGCTTTAATGGTTGCAGGAGGTATTTTGATTTTACTTGGCCTTGTTCCTGGCATGCCAACTATTATATTTTTGGCTCTCGGTCTTAGCGCNGGGGGCATTGGTTANANNCTCACTAAAACTATTGACCGGCAAAGCGCCATTGATGCATCAGACCTGGCCGAAGTCGAAGCTACTCGTGATCCCCTCAAAGAAGAACTAAACTGGGATGACATAAGCCAAGTTGATCTAGTGGGTCTAGATATTGGTTACGGCCTTATACCGTTAGTGAATCCCGAAACCGGTGGACAGCTGCTTCCCAGAGTAAAAGGCGTACGCAAAAAGCTCTCTGCCGAGCTCGGTTTTCTTATTCAGCCTATCCGAATACGAGATAACTTAGATTTAGACCCTGATGTTTACAATATTGTCATCAATGGCGTGGTTAGAGGCAAAGGTGAAATACAAGTAGGCCGGGAAATGGCTATTAATCCTGGTCAAGTTCATGGATCAATTGAGGGGACTCCGACTAAAGAGCCAGCGTTTGGATTAGACGCCATTTGGATTGATCCAGCACAACGTGATTATGCCCGTACGCTTGGTTATACGGTCGTAGACCCTGCCACAGCAATAGCAACTCACCTAAATACGTTGTTACGAAACAACTCCTCTGAATTGCTCAGTCATGATGAAACACAGCAATTATTAGATAAGGTTGCCGAACGGTCTCCCAAGCTCGTAGAAGACTTAGTACCAGGGAAACTGCCCTTAGCTACCATAACCAAGGTGTTGCAAAATATTCTTGATGATTCTATCTCGGTGAGAGACATGCGAACTATTATTGAGGTTCTATCAACGGAAAGTAGTCGAACACAGGTGGTTGATGAACTCACCGCTGCTGTTAGGCCTCGCCTGGGTAGAATGATTGTACAAAACCTCATTGACGTTAATGATAGTCTCCCTGTGATGACATTGAATCCATCGCTGGAACAAATACTACACAATATCCTCCAGCAAAATGGTTCAAGCCAAGGCGTTGTCATTGAGCCAAAACTTGCAGAAGGCCTCTTTAACGCATTGGCTAAAAATGCTGAAGAAATTGAAAATCAGGGGCTTGCTGCTGTTCTTGTTGTCTCCCCTGCAATTCGGTCCTGGCTGGCGAAGCTAATCAGGCATCGACTGAGTGATCTCACTGTACTCTCTTACAGCGAGATTCCAGATGACCAATCTGTCAACGTCGTAGCGACTATTGACGTTGATACCACTGCTGAATCTTAAGGAAAGCAAACATGGAACTACAAAGAATACTCGCTAAAGACTCTCGCAGTGCGATGGAACAAGTGCATCATAAGTATGGGAAAGACACTTTAATTGTGTCTAATAAGCGCGCCAAAAATAAGACCGAACTCATTGTTGCTGTTGACTTAGACTATAGCTCCGAATCCCTACTTGATGAATTACAGGTGCAAGGAGAGCCCTTAAGAGACGCTGAGACTGAACAATACTCTGATTTTGATCAGGTCATGGAGTCAAAAATATTTAAAACTATTGCTGAGGTACCTCCCGGCGTAGACCGCTCAAGATCATTTATATCTGACGATAACGTCTCCGAAAAACGGTTTTATGGCCCTGATAGCGAACAGCGCGAGCAATTACATGCTCGTGAAATTGTTGACTTGGTGAAGGAAGAGTTGGCTATTATGCGTCGAGAATTAAAGCTGTCTGGGCAAATGGATGCCTGGCGTGGCAATCAATTTTTTTCTGAACCAATGAAACCGCTGATGAAAGCGCTTGATGATTCAGGTATGCCCTTATCTCTGCAGGCTATGGTTTCTGACATTGTTAACCACAGCGAGACGTATGATGAGGCCCTAGATGCTATTTCTACGACCCTTGGGCAGAATATCGCTAACGCCGATACTCTGGACCAAATGCAAGGCATCCATGTCATTAGTGGCAGCTTTGGATCCGGCAAAACTTTGATGTCTGCGAGGCTTGCGCATCAAAAAGCACTGGAGTACGGCGAACATGATGTTGCTCTGATAAGCTTCAAAGACACCCGCTTCGGTGCCTGGAGTCAGATGCAACTTCTAGGGGCCCAGGCTGGCGTAGATACTTTTCGAGCGAATTCTGATGGTGCTCTTGAACAACTACTAAAAGAGCTTTCATCACGGAAGCTGGTTCTTATAGATACTCCTGGGGTCGATGTCGGATCAACAATAAAAACACTAATGGCCCTTTTACCGGAAGCAAAATATCATCTGGTTGTCGCCGCAGACGCATCAGAAGGCGGAACCAACAAATATGTAAAAATGAATAATGNTGCCTGGTCATCAGTCATGCTCTCTCGGCTAGTACCTGACATATATCCATGGCCACTCATAAATGTTCTATTGAAAGAAAAGGTGGCTATTTCTGTTGCCGCAGGGTCCCCCTCGATAACAGATCAAGCTGTTCCTATAGATGGTGNTTCTTTACTCCGAACTAGTCTTTGTGAACTGCCATTGAGTTTTGTTTGACTACAATAANGGGATGAACGAGAATGAATAGGTTATGCATGAAATCTAAGTATTTGAATAATGATTCCGCCNGTNNAAGGGTATAGAAAAATGGATAAAGCTCCCATGCAAATCATTGGAATAGCCAGCGGTAAAGGCGGTGTCGGGAAAACTACCATTTCGGCTAACCTTGCCGTCGCTCTTGCTGCGCGCGGGAAGAGTGTAATGCTATTTGACGCGGATCTTGGCCTAGCTAATGCCCAACTTGCATTAGGATGCAAAGCACCCTTCAATTTTAGTCATGTCATTACCGGTGAAAAAACCCTTAAAGAAATTATTGTTGAAGGCCCTAAGGGGGTCAAGCTTGTTCCAGGCTCTAGTGGCGTTCAGCATCTTGCCGCACTCAATTCGACCGAGGCTGCTGGCATCATCCACTCATTTTCCGAATTAGAAGATGGTCTTGATTATTTTATTGTTGATATGGCTGCTGGATTATCTGACTCTGTCATGACTTTCTTAAGTGCTTGCCAGCACCGGTTTATTGTCCTGAAAAATGAACCATCCTCTATCGCAGATGCATATGCAACAATAAAAGTAATGATTCAAAACTATGAATTAGATAACATTTATGTGTTGCCCAACAGCGTTCCCTCTCAGCGCGAAGGACAAAATTTATATAAAAGAATTAACTCCGTAATCAAAAGTTTTTTAGGTAGTGAAGTGAGCTATCTCTACTCGATTACAGAGGATGAAATGTTATTGCGTGCAATCAGATCGTCCCAACCTATTCAATCGTTTGCTCCTGCAAGTGCTGCAACGCGCGATTTTTCATCCATGGCTGATGCTGTCGAAGCGTTACCAGAAAATAATTCAATCACTGGCGGTCTCCAATTTTTTGTTGAACGCATGGCCGACTCCCAAGCAGCTGTGGATTGAGGTATCTAGATGCCTGACTTAAGCATATATGACGAGGTGCGAGAAGCGAGCATGCCGAACAGTGAGCTCATGGAGCACATTGGCTTGGTAAAGCGTGTCGCAATTCATCTCAAAAGTCGCCTGCCTGCTTACATGGAATTAGATGAGTTGATCCAAGTGGGAACGATTGGTCTTATTGAAGCAGCAAAATCTTTTGATAAGAAGCGAGGCGTTGATTTTGAAGCCTTCGCAAGAACTCGTATTCGCGGCGCAATAATTGATCAAGTCAGGAAGCTCTCATATCTACCTAGATCTGCAATGGTTAATATTCGAGACCATAATCAAGCCAGTAGCGAACTGTCAACCGAGCTGGGCAGAGAACCATCTCAATCTGAGCTGGCAAATTTTATGGGCAAAGACTTAGAAAGCTTCCATAAAGAAAGAACACATGCCCATCGTTTTCAAACCNTATCTCTAGAATCACAACTCCCGGATACTGTAGATTTACCCTCTAGCGAAATCAATGAGCCAGAGGCGGATGTGTCTAACAAACAGGTGATGCAATCTTTAGCTGCATCAATTGATTCACTGCCGGAACGGGAGAAGGTAATCGTCACTCTGTACTATGTGGAAGAAATGAATCTAAGAGAAATTGGTGCCGTGCTAGAGGTAAGTGAATCGCGCGTCAGTCAGCTATTGACATCAACGATTAAAAAACTAAGGGCCCACCTTAATCCCACTTAATTAAAAGCATTACGGGATATTTTAGACTGTTTGTGTGGCGCTACTCTTGAGAAGACTGGATGGAGTAAAAAATCAGGTTTGGGTCCCTAGGTACCTTTACTGCCATTGGACCTGTTTGCTTTTCTTGTAACTCTGCCTGGCGCTCTAGTACACTTAAATACTTCGCTTTTTCCAGTGTTACCAACGCGGTCACGTCATCATTAAGATCTTTAACCGCAGCCAACTGTGTGCCGACCTCAGCCAACTGGGTGTTAATGAGCGTAGCTACATCAGAAACACCCGTAATGTGCTCATGAACATGGCCGATTTCTTCTTTAAGAGCTAATATCTGAGCGCCCANCTTGTCCGTCTCAATACTCAGACTTTGAGCAGTGGCTTCTGGTAGGTTATTTTGCATCTCAGCGACGCTAGTGCCAGATTTTTCAATGGCAACGATTACTTCCGTTTGCTTTATTCCGAAATCATTCTGCGCAGTGGTTAATGCCTCGATAGTGAGACCAATTTCTTCGACGCGCGCCATGGCCGCACGAGTACTTTCGTCCAGTTCGCCAATACGGCTTGAAAGCAAAAAGGTAAAAACGCCAATCCCGAGCAAAAGTAATGTCAAAATACCCGAAGAAATAATCACCAATCGGTTGGAGAGCTGGCTCGTCTTTGACACAGCATCCGACAACGCAATCAACCTTTCCTCGCTAGACTCTAAAGAATCCATGTTTTTGGAGGAATCTAAAGCCTCATTTTCTTTACTTGCGATTGGCTTCTTTTCTTTCGCTTCAGTTTTTTTCTTATCTTTTGTTGCCATGTTTAGCACTCAAGCTATCATTAGATTTTAGGGTATGTAACCGATTCATTCATACCTTTTGTATCGACAGTCTGGGCTACAACTTTAGACTCGACAGAGGCTCGGTTCCAAACTTACATGTTATTTGATCACTGACTGCAACGTTTTGGCCGGCCTTATCCAATAATCTTTTGGCATACCTGGATTTGACACAAATGCAGTCGCGTTTTCTTTGGATAGAAACGGTCCCGAAATAATGGCGTATATTGCGCCTTCAGAAGTCTGCAAAGGCATTAACATCGCATCTTCCAGCCCTTCATTTTGTGCGCGATATGTTTGAGCCGTTAACTTTTCCTTAAAAAGATTAAATTGTACAAAATAACTATCAGCCTGGGCATTTTCGACAATCTCGATTGGTGTCCAGACCACTGAAGAGACATTAACTGGAACCAAGGTATCTTTTTCGCCGCCGGAGTATTCGCTAATTTGCTTATTTTTTGGCTGTTGAATCAAAGGTAATGATAACTCCTTATCTGAATTTTCAATTTTTGGAATGATGATAATCTCTGGTTTACTTAACACAGAACTTGCGGATGCTTTTGGCATCTTTGCCGATGGCTTCTTCTCTAAAATCTCGCTTCCCGACATAGATTGAGCCCTTGGCTTTTCTGAGTAAGAAAACAGCGCTAATGCATCGTTGATGTACTCCTCACCTCTTTGAAAATTGATATCGGCAGTAACAAGCAATGAAGCCGCCATTAACATAATGACCGCCAGCATTTTGGGCCATCGGGGTGCAACTTGATTGCGCTCTACATCTAACTCACCAGAATCTTTAAGAGGTGTGGTCTCTTTAGCTTGGAGTTCTGAAAACTCAAGATCTGCAGCGTTATCTTGATCAACTATATTTGGCGCTATTTCAACGGAGGCTCGCTCTTTATGCTCAATAAATAAATCTTGATTGAGCCCCTTTAACAGGCTCTCTACTCGCTCTGTATAACCGTTAGAATCAGCCATATCAAAGAGATTATTAACGTCTGTAATCGACAGATCACCCAAGGTCCAGCGGTGTAATTTATGTCCGAAAAGATCTATCGCGTGNTCATTTTGTGGCCACTCTGAAACGTTAATAAAAACTACTAATTGAACATTNGCTCCAGGAAAATCCGAAATTAGCTGAGAGAGTAAAGCCCATTGTTGTTGTTCAATCAGGTGCGCGTCNTTAACAATCATCAGTGTAATAGGACTGGTATCCTTTGCCGGTCTTAAAGCCTCATCCAGCGATACCTTTTCAGATGATCTTATTGAATCGTTTCAACAAACTATCAGTGGTACTGGGTAACAGCACCTCTAAATTAAACAATGGTGCTTGTCGCAGGCGTGAAACCATTAATCGGCAATAATGGTTCAGCATCATTTCGTTATTCGCGCTAACAGCGATGCCGCGGCGCTCATTGGTTAGAATATCAAGTGCATTAAAAAATTGAGCTTTATCATCTGGACGATAGAATATATCGTCTTGNTCTAACCAGGTAGNGGCATCTATTTGTGGAACTATTTTTTCTTGCATAATCAATCTGCGCCTCTTTGAGGCCTCCTTAATTTAATTTGTAAGTTTTCCATCAACGCCATAGCGCATTCCATCGGGAACCTCTGGATTTGGCTTATCCGCCATAACTGCGCCAGGCCCAAGACTATTAAGACTAAATACATAAGCAATTACCTGAGCCACAGCGTAATACAGCGTTTCAGGCACGCTTTGATCTATATCAGTGGTNAAGTAAATNGCCCTTGCTAATGGCGGTGCATGAAATATAGGAACACTCGATTCTTTGGCTTTTTCTCTGATACTTTGTGCCATATAGTCAACGCCTTTTGCGACCACCTTGGGCGCGCCATTGCTCAAAGGGTCNTAGCNTAAAGCCACAGCAAAATGTTCTGGGTTAACGACGATCACATCAGCTTCTGAGACAGCTTCCATCATACGACCCATAGCCATTTCACGCTGTTTACGTCTTATTTGCGCCTTAACTTCCGGNCGGCCTTCAGTATCTTTAAGTTCNTCCTTGACCTCTTGCTTGGTCATCTTCAATTTTTTATTATGCTCGTATAGCTGATANGGCACATCAATAGCCGCAGCAATAATAAGAGTTAAAGTAACAAACACAGTTCCTTGACCAATTAACTCTCCAGCACTAGCCATTGCCGGTTCAACATGCATAAACCCTAGCGCAGTAAGAGCATCAAAATTATTGCTGACAACCAAATATAAAACGCCACCAACCAACCCAAATTTAGCAAGAGCCTTGGTTAAATTGACCAGCGCTTGAATACCGAACATTCGTTTAAATCCCTGAAGAGGGTTTATCTTGCTTGCCTTCGGAGCAATGGCCTTCATAGAAAAATTATATCCTCCAATAAACCCAGCAGCTCCAATGGCTATGATGATAGCCAATATAAAAATAGGTAATATTGCAGTCATACTGTCTATAGCATGATGTCCAAACGTTGATGGGAGCAGTGAATCTGAATAGATATTTTTCCTATCAAATACAAATCCCGACTTAAACACTTCGCTAAGCTGGAAGATTAAGGTACTCCCAAAAAGATACATAAAGATAGCAATTCCAATCATCATTGCCGCTACAGAAAGTTCTTGCGAGCGAGCAACCTGCCCATCTTCGCGTGCTTTTTCCAAACGTTTGGCGGTGGGTTCCTCTGTCTTTTCTTCTGTTGAGTCCTGTTCAGACACTATTGAATTCCCAGGGCTTGGCCCATCACATCAAAAGATTGCTGCCACAACCATTGAATACGGAAGCCAATGCTGGTCATTGATAGCGATAATAGAACCATCCCTGCAAGAATCATTGCAGGAAAGCCCACNGCAAAAATATTCAATGCGGGCGCCGCTCGGGTAATTACCCCGAGCCCAAGATTAATAAACAATAAAGACGTCATGAGAGGCATACCGATNAGGATAGCGCCAAGNAACATCATTGAGCTCCACTCAATGGTGAGCTCGATAAGGGCTTGAACAGCAATAAATTCCCCAATGGGTAGTAGCTGAAAACTTTCCAATACCATAGATATCACGATAACGTGGCCCCCAAGTCCTAAAAAAATTAGCGTGGAGCATATGATTAAAAATTGCGCCAATACGGGTACATTTCCCATATTTGGATCAACCATGTTGGCCATACTGAGACCCATTGAAGCTGAGATTGCTTGACCGCCAATAATTAAAGCCGCATTGACAATCTGGAGTAACACCCATAAGAGCTCCAATAAAAACTTGTGTAAATACTTCTCGTAATCCACCAGCACTAAAAGGTTCTAATGCAGGCCATTCTGATAGCGGGTAAATCATCCATGTCAGTACAATCGCTAAAAGTACACGAATTCGAACAGAGACAGCTCTAATTGAAAAAAATGGCGCGGTCAGCAAAAATGCTGATATTCGAATCATCGGCCATAGGAACATATAAAATCGTTCGACAACTTCTGCAAGCAAGAGCTCCATTACATAAACAGCATTGGAATACGTTCGAAAATTCGTCGGAAAAAATCGAGCATAATCGATATTTGCCAACTTCCAAAAGCCATTAAGGCAAGGACCATCACCCCCAGCTTCGGAATGAAACTTAGCGTCATTTCCTGTATTGATGTGGCGGCTTGAAAAATACCAATAAGCAGACCAACAGCGAGAGCTACACCCAATAATGGAGCAGCTACCAATACAGCCACCCATAGCGACTCTCTTCCTAATTCTATGACCTGCGCTACATCCATAATATCTCCGGTCAGATGACGAAACTGGCGGTTAAAGAACCCATAATCAAGGACCAACCGTCTACTAAAACAAACAGCATTAACTTGAAAGGCATTGATATCATCATGGGGGATAACATCATCATTCCCATCGACATCAAGACACTTGCTACGACCAAATCAATAACTATAAAAGGGATATAAATGAGAAACCCTATGGTAAATGCACTCTTTAACTCTGATGTTATGTAGGCTGGTACTAGTGTTGTAAAGGGAACATCTGCAGGCTCCCCAATGTCACTATTTCTAGCAATTTCAGCAAACATCGCAATGTCTGTTTCTCTAGTCTGATTTAACATAAATCTTCTCACCGGCTTCTCTGCAGCTACCAGGGCAGCGTCAAAACTAATCACTCCCTCTGAGTAAGGTTCCACTGCCTCGTCATAAACCGTGCTAATGACTGGAGACATAATAAAAATGGTTAAGAATAATGCTAGGCCAAGTAGAACCTGATTTGGAGGCGTCTGCGCCGTTCCTAATGCCTGTCTTAAAAGTGACAACACAATAATAATCCTGACAAAAGAGGTCATCATAAGAATTAGTGATGGCAGCAGCGTTAGCACTGTCATGAGAGCCAATAGCTGCAGGGTTAAACTGTACTCGGTGCCTCCACTGCCATTATCAACCATATTGACAATCGGCATTCCTGTCTGTGCGAAAGCTGAGTCCGTCAAAAACCAAAGTGCCCCAACTACCAGCGGCTTAATCCTATTAAACAATGTAGTCATTTCTTTAGTACTCGCGACAGTATTCCTTGAAAGCCGAAGGCTTTTTCACTATTCGCGCTCTCATTCGATGAGTCTTCTCGGCTTTCCTCAGATTGATCCAGATTGAAAGGTGAATTCGGAAAATTTCCTAGCCTTGTCATGCTCTGAGCAGATATTCCAATCAAAACTTGCTCTTCGTTCACACTCACTAAAACCAATTTTTGTCGTCCACCGAGGTTTTGAATTTCTAACAGTTGGAGTCTTTTGTTGCCTGAAACTCCAATTTTGGGGCCCATTTTTTTTATCATAATTAACGTAGTCACGAGAAGAGTAAGAACGATCAAAAATGATCCCATCATCGATAACCAGTCTGTCCACCCAAAAGACGCCATAACTATTTACTCTATTTAAAGGTTTTTAACGCGGTCAACAGTTGGAACAACACTCGTCAACTTGACACCATAGCGATCGTTGACCAAAACTACTTCACCCTGAGCGACAAGCGTATTATTGACCATTAAATCAAGGGGTTCGCCAGCTAACCGGTCAAGCTCTACAACACTCCCTTGTGCTAAGCGCATCAAATCTCGAATTTTAAGAGAGGTTCTCCCCACCTCAACAGAAATAGTCACAGGGATATTTTGTAAGACTTCAGAATCAATTTTATTTTGCTTTACCGAGTTGTCACCGGCTTGATCTGCAACGGCTGGAGTATTATTTTCTGTATTTGTCACTTTCTTTTCCTTCTTTATATGTCGGGTATGGTTAGTTACTTCAATAATTTCTTGGTTTAACTATCAAGATGGAATTAGAGGCTTCACAAATTGCACCGCCATGTGCGCATCCTTTGTTCCGATGTCTCCTTCAAATACTGCAATTCCATTAGCATGAACCTTTGCATAATCCGGCTTTTTAAAATATAAAATATCGCCCTCTGCAAATTTTTCAAATTCTTTAAATGTAGATTGAATATCACCAAGAATAACTCTGATATCTACTTCGGCATCCATTGATGCTGCCATCAAGTCGGCGGTCCATGACATTTTCGATCCCGGTGCTTCAGCACTCGCTTGCACTCGACTCTCTAATGAATCGCGGATCGGCTTTAATGTGCTATATAAATAAACGACATCAATGTTGCCTTTAGCATTTTGCCCGAGTTCTGTTGAAAATCGACTCACTACAACTAGCTCATCGCTTTCCCCAATCTTTGCGGCAGCTGGACTCGCGACTACCTCATTACTCACACACTTGATGGACAGCACCGGCGCCCAAGCTTCTTGTAAGGAACCAAACAGAATATTTGTGATAATTTTGTTGATACTGAGCTCTGTAGGGGTGAAAGGTGCGTGTCGGCAGCAAATCTTTCATATCTGCACCTGGCCCTCCAAAAAAATTATCTAGGACTGCAAAAATAATCGATGGCTCTATGACGGCAAGTGAATTGCCTCTTAATGGATTCAAACTAACAATATTCAGGGCAGTTGGCGGTTGCAGACTCGCTATATATTCACGATAAGGCATGACTGCAACTTTGTCCGCAGAGACCTTTGCCTCAGCGCGCAGAACATCTAAGATGCCGGTTTTAAGATGCCTCACAAACCGTTCATTAATTATATTAAGCGCACCTAAATTCATACCAAGTGAAGAATCTTCACTTGTTAAATCATGCTTTACAACCTCGAGATCGCCATTTAGGCCCGTATCGGCCTGGATAGATCCGTCTTCAATACCCGATGCTAGGGCATCAAGTTCTTCGGGCGATAATAAGTTTTTTGTATCAGCCATTGTGGCCCTCGTTTATACTTTTTCACGACGAGTTCACTACACTTGTACATCCAAACCGTCACTGCTAACTTTTCCACTGGTGGCGATTGTTGAAATTGGTAGTTCGTCAATATTGTCTTCTTCGCTCTCTTTAGGAGCCCACTCGTCATCTGTCGGTTTCCCGTCAAAATTCTGCTTTTTGCCGCTTCCTAAACCTATGTAAGCAGAATCTATGCCATGTTCAGCCAATATTGATTTTAATCTGTCAAAACTTTCTTGGAGCAAGTCGCGCGTAACGTTTTGTGAGGGATTAAAATGGGCTGCCAGCTCACCATTTCTCATCTCTAGTTGAATCTCAATCCGCCCTAGAGACTTAGGATGTAGCTCCATTTCAACGCTCCAAGCGCCCTTCGTAATTTGGGTAGTAAGCCTCTCTCCTAGGGCTTGAGTTAAACGGCGAGACGTCTCTAAAAATTGCTCTTGTCGACGAATAAGTACACTGTCATCTTCACCAGTTACTGTTTCAGCAAGTGATTTATTAGTTAAGTCAACTCGAGTCTCAGCGCTGTTTAAATAGCCCAGGCTAAGCAGAGAATCAGTCCGTGACGTCGCTGCCTGAGTAACCCCCTGATGAGCCTGAGTTGTGGCCTCTGTGCCTGAAATAAGGCCCTCAATATCTCGGCCTAAGTAAATTGCATCTAACCTTACTTTGCTTGAGCCAACAGACATCGATAATTGCTGTTTGAGGGCTTGGATTTGATCTGTGTTCGTTTTATTAGTGGGGCGTATTATTTGATTTTGTGTCAATGCCGAGAGGGTACTGGCATTTATCCCTATCCCTGTTTTGATATTCCCCTCAGCACTCGCCACTTTACCAGTTAGGTCAAGTAATGTACTCGTATGCACTCCTGCTTTATCTTCAGAAGTTGACATCAATAAACTCATGATTTCAGGGTCAATCCCCTGAATTGCTGCATATTTGGCAATGCTGTCATCGGTGGGGGCATCTCCACCTAAAATTAATTCGACGCCCCCGGCTAAGCTTCGACGTTCTGAAGAAGCTCTCTCCAAGACTGTGGACATTACTGCATGTTTAGCGACGCTGTCATCGGTGGCAACGGCTCCACCTATAACTAATTCGGCTTCCCCTACTAAGGTTCGATGCTCTGAAGAATCTTCCTCCAAGACTGTAGACATTACTGCATGTTTAGCAACGCTGTCATCGGTGGCAACGGCTCCGCCTATAACTAATTCAGCTTCCCCTACTAAGCTTCGATGCGCTAAAGGAGCGTCTTTGGCGGCTATCGGCGGCGATTTTTTGCCGCTCCTTGCCGCCTGATCCACATCTAAACGATCCTGAAAAATTCGCTCAAACTTTAAACGCTGTTCGTGAATCTCTGAGCTGGTCTCGTTAGTTACTGATTTTATTGGGGAAAACGAATTTTCTTCTTGCGGAATGTGATTTTTAAGATCAATCATTTTTTTGGCATCTCTCATACTGTTAATGGTTTAAGAGATGTATTTGCAATGGTCGTGCCAAAGATGGTCTAGTTTAAGGAGCGATTCTAGAATTTAAATTAAATTGTATTAAATTTTGCGCTTCAATATCTTTTGTTTCCCGCAGATTTCGCTGTTGATTGGCTTTCTCTAACGCTTTTTGAGCTAATCGTTTTAACTTACGCTTTTCTTGATCTGCAACTAAAAATTTTTGTTGCGCGCTATTGCACTCATCTCCGATCTGCTTTAGTTCTCTACTAGTGCGTTCCTGTAAGCTTTGTAATTGAACAATAAACTGACGATAAGATCCTGTCTCAGCGGTATTATGCGGTCGCGCAAGAATAGTATTTAGCCTGTTTGAATATTCAATTAATAAACTATCTAGTTTATTTTGCCTATTTTGGATATCACGCTGTCTGTTTAAAACCAAATCTAGCTGGATTTTTTCTTGCCGCAATACTTTGTCTGCCTTAATGGTAAGAATCTCCCAAACAGGAGTGGACTGTCCGTTCATAATCAACTGCCTGTAATGTTTAGAAGATGTTCTTGACTTGTCTGTAGACTCACAGCCTCGGTACTTAATTGCTTTAAGAGCTTTTCCATCTCAGGGCGAACACGAATTGCTTCGTCAAGATCAGGATTAGAACCTAATTCATATGCTCCTACCTGAATGAGATCTTGATTCTGTTGGTACAAAGTCCACAGACGTCTTAGCCTATTAGCTGCCTGAAATAGTGCAGGCGTTAATAAGCTATCCATAACACGGGAAATTGAACCGGCAAGATCAATCGCTGGATAATGCGCCGCATCAGCCAAATCCCTTGATAGCATAACTTGTCCATCTAAAGATGCTCGAGCGATGTCTACAATTGGATCAGCACTATCGTCGCCTTCTGCTAGCACAGTATAAATAGCGGTTATCGACCCATATCCGTTTTTCCCAACCCCTGCTCTTTCTATTAATCTAGGAAGCAAAGCAAAAACCGATGGAGGATAGCCTTTAGCCGTTGGTGGCTCTCCGATGGCCAAACCAATCTCTCTCTGTGCGTGCGCAACTCGCGTTAAACTATCGCACAGCAGAAGCACATTTTTACCTTTGTCTCTGAAATACTCNGCGATTAGATGTGCACGATTNGTTGCTTTAAGTCTAACAACTGGGGATACATTAGCGGGTGCCGCTACCACCACCGCTTTTTCCAAACCGAGGGTCCCTAGTGTTGTCTGGATAAACTCTTGGACTTCTCTTCCTCTTTCTCCGATCAATCCGATAACAACAATGTCAGCTGCTGTGTAGCGCGTTAGCATTCCTAACAACACACTTTTACCAACACCCGAGCCTGCCATTAAACCGATCCGTTGCCCCTGCCCAAGGGTTAAGCAGGTATTAATCGCTTTAACTCCTGTATCTAAAACTTTTTCTATTGGACCTCGCTCCATGGGGTTTAATGGAACCCCTGCTGAGCCAAGCGATGAGGTATAGGCAATGGGGCCCTTTCCATCTATTGGCTCGCCCAAGCCATCAATCACACGCCCCAGCAGCGCTTCTCCGACAGAGACATTGGCGTGTGTTGAAATAATCCAGATTCGCGCACCAGGCGCAATTCCTGTCGGCTCTGTAAACGGTATTAAGTAAAGTAGNTCGTCTTGAAAGCCGACTACCTCCGCATCAACGAATGTTCCATCCTCTGTACACTCGATCTTGCAGTGTGCTCCCAAGGGAGCTGTGATGCCTTTAGCCTCTAGTGTGAGCCCAACCACTCGGACGATTTTCCCAACGCTTGTGCGCTCCAGTATACGAGGGACAGTAATATAACTATCTACCTTATGTGCAAAATTACTCATCAAGCGAGTTCTCAGATGCGTCGTTGGATACACTTAAAGACCTTTCATCAGTTCCTTGCTGAACTACTTGTTCGTCCGCACTTTCCTGTGGATTTGAATTCTCTTCTGTCTCAAGGCTGGCTATATCTTCAACATTTTCTTTATATAAACTTTCCACTATATTTTGCAATCGATGCTCTATTAAATCCTCAATGGCACTGTCGCCCATCGTTACCCTAACGCTTCCTCTAGACAAGTGAATATCACTTCGAAATTCGATACCTTCTTTCATTAAATCAGGAGTATCAAGCAAACTTTCTACATCTTCAGGGTGCAGCGTTATGACTATTGCATCAGTCCCTTGTCGTTCGATGTCCTCCAGCGATTGATTTACCAGCCGTTGAATAGCCGCAGAGGAAATGACCAACTCCCCCCTGATTAATTGTTCGGCAAGATGTATAGCTAGTTTTTTTAAGGGGTCGTGAAATTCCTTTATATTGCCCTCATTTAGCCTAATTTTCTCTATTAGATTCTTCAAAGCGACTGTCGCTTCGCTGTAACTTTGTTCCGCCTGATGTTTTCCATTTTCAACGCCAGCTTGGAAGGCTTCTTCTTTAGCTTTAGAGATTACCGCCTGAAGCTCTGCACTTGCGTTAATGTCAGCGTCAGAAAAAACAATTTCCCCTTCCTCGATGTCACTCATCGATACCTCATCCAAATTAACTGGATTATTGGTTTCTATCTGTTGGTTGCTTTCTGGTTGCCATTGAATAAAGTGACTGCCGTCTTGATCCATTGGATCAGACCAAGACACCGCCGCAAATTCCTTTGCTTTTTTACTAGCACGTAAAAGATCATTCAAGCGCCAGTGAACTTTGGGATCTGATTTAGACAAAGGCCTCTCCTGCGCCTGCTAGCATAATTTCTCCATCGTCAGAAAGCTTTCGTGCTATTTGCATAATGCCTTTCTGAGCGGCCTCAACCTCACTGACCCTTATTGGGCCCTTAGCTTCCATATCGTCTACTAACAGATCTCTCGCTCGCTCTGACATATTTGATAGGAACTTATCTTTAGTTGCTTCGTCTGCACCTCTTAGNGCAGACATCAACATATCTTGCTCTATGCTGCGTAAAAGAGTCTGCATTCCACGATTATCGATCTCTGCCATATTTTCAAAAGTCAGCATTTTATCTTGAATCAGTGAAGCCAATTCTTGATCTAAATCACTGATACCTGACATGACTGANGACTCAATAGCTACATTGGCAAAATTCATAATTTGCGCAGCAGTTTCAACGCCGCCTAAACTTGCTGCTTTGGCTGATGAGCTATTTATGAACTGTTCGGCCATGATGCCCTCAAGCTCTGCCATCGCCGAGGGCTGCACTGTATCTAAGCTCGCAACCCGCTGCATTATTTCCGCGCGTTTGCCATCGGGAATATAGCCAAGTACCTGAGCCGCAATATCATGCTCAAGCACCGATAGAATGATCGCAATAACTTGAGGGTGCTCTTTACTAACCATCTCGCCTATCGATTTAGCATCCATCCACTGCAGTATTTCTAGTCCTTTACTGGACGCGGGCGGCATGATTTTTCCCAAAACTGTGGCCGCCTTTTCGTCACCTAAAGCCCGTTTGAATACATTTTCCACATAACCCGGGGTACCCAACCCGAGATTAGTCTGAGTTTTTATCGTGGACACAAAATCATCTAAAACAAGATTCACTAAATCCTGAGACAAATCAGCTACACCTACCATCGCGGTACCAACCGCATTGACCTCTCGTGGGGACATAAATCGAATCACATCCGCAGCTTGTTGTTCGCCTAAAAGCAACATGATAACTGCTGCTCTGTCAGTCCCTGACATACGATTGAATTCTTCCTGTAACGGCGAAATCTCCGGTGTCTCTTCTACAGCTGCTTTACCTTTTTTGGCTTTTGGCTTTTTTTCTTTGGCTGTCTCTTTAGCCATGTTAACCTCTCCTATTGGCTTTTATGCCGGTCGAACCATTTTCTTGAGAACGTTGGCGACGCGGCCGGAATCGTCAGCTACCAATAGCCTAACAAGCGCAACTTTGTCATCATAGGTATTAGCGGTATCTAACATATCCGCAGATATCGTAGCCTTTTTAGGCTTTAATTTAGCTCTGATGTCCTGCAAAGAGTTATTGTCGCCCGTCTCGAGCATACTCAATTCAGCTTGTGTTAACTCGCCGTCTTTTCCTAAGGACGATGCAGCGGTTAAAGTGGGGCCAAGAAGTGATTTCATAGCTGGCCTGATAACAACAAGGACTAATACGATAAACGCCACGGCCGCTCCAATACTTTTGATCATACCAATCACCTGAGTATTTTCGTACCAGTTGACTTCCGCCTCTTCTAAGAGCATTGGCACTTCAAAAGGAGTCGCAATAATTGTAACAACGTCGCCTCGTTTGGCATCGAAGCCCACTATGCCTTTTATTAAATTAGTAAAACGCTCAAGGTCTTCCTCTGAATAACCTCCGTTGGTGTCGGCCTGATTAGATTCATCCAACTCATCTGTACTGACAGATCGCTGTGTCTCATTGATTACTACCGCGACGGAGATACGCTCCAACGTCCCACCCTGCCGTTTCACGTGCCTAACGGCTCTATCCATTTCATAATTACGTGTTGTCTTACTAGTGCGTGTGTTCAGATCTGCTTCTGCTTCTGGTGCACCGCCATCAGTGTTAGAAGCTGCACCAGGAATTCCAATTGCTTGGGCTGAAGAATCTTGCTCCAAAGAAACAATCTCAGAACGAGCAAGCGGTCCATTATCATTACCGTCATATTCCTCAAACGTAGATTCAATTTCGGTAAAATCTAACTGAATATCTACCTCTGAGCGAATGTTTCCTAACCCAACAACTGGTGTCAAAAAAGCGTCTATTCGATTTCGATAGGTTTCTTCCATACTTTGCTTGTGAGACATTTGCTCAGAATTGAGTTGCATAGATGCAGAATTATTAGCATCGGTCAGTAGTTTGCCCCGCTGATCAACCACAGAGACAGCATCGGCGGATAGGTAAGGAATACTTGAGGCAACCATGTGAATAATCGCCTGCACTTGAGATTCTGATACTACTCGCCCTGCATACGGCGTTAAAACGACGGAGGCTTTAGCTGGCGTCCGGCTGCGCACAAATACGCTTTGCTTGGGGGATGCTAAATGAACCCTTGCTGACTGTATAGAAGAGATTTGAGTAATACTCTGAGCTAATTCATGCTCGATTGCGGAGACATACCTCACCTGTTCCATAAATTGACTAGTAGTCATGGAGCTATCTTCATTTAAAGCTGCCATACCACCAGCCGCCGCGCTTTGCGGTAATCCCCGAGACGCTAAAAATAATCTTGCCTCATGGTACCGGTTAGCAGGAACTTGTAACTCACCCGTTTTACTGTCAATTTTCGCACTGAAGTCTGACCCCACAAGTGCTGTATAAGCGGCCTGTCTGTCTGCCTCGGTTAGCCCGGGATAAACTGCTCTATGCGGGGGTGTTTGAATCCAACTGTACGCTAACAGAAATAAGGCTGCGGCCATCAAGGCAATCATCGCAGGCATTGCTTTTTGAACTGCAGGCTGGGCGAAAATATTACTCAAACCACTTGTCGCTGCCACTTGCGTTGCAGAATTAGCCCCTGAATTTGTTTGCCGGGTCATATCTTGCGCACCACTTGCCTGAGCAAGAGAATTGTTATCTGCCGCTACAGTTAAGTCGCCTGGATTTGCTAATGTCGTTGCCATTTAATTCATCTCTCCCCAGTTTTACACTGGCATGTTCATAATTTCTTCGTACGCTTTTAATACTTTATTTCTAATTTGTAATGTCGCTTCAAATGCTAAAGATGACTTCTGCAAACCCATCACAACGTCAGTTAGAGGTATATCATCGCCGCGTTCGTAGGCATTTCGAAGTGCCTTTGACGATTGTTGTGTTGCATTGACCTCCTGAAGGGCATCCTTGATAGAGTCCGTAAAAGCGCTTGTGTTTGTGGTGCGCTCTAAACTCATATCACCAGAATTTACACCACTCGAAGCTTCTGCCTGATACTGCCTAATTTGACTCAAAACTGATTCAATGTTGCTCATACTTGTGGGATTAACCATAAATTTCTCCTAATGCTTATCTAGCGTATGCTCGCGTGACTGACAATCCTTGTTCGCGTAAACGCTGCAGTTTATGCCTCAATGTCCTTGTGCTTATCCCTAAAACCTCTGCTGCCTGATCACGATTTCGAGATCGTTCCAATGCAGCCATAATAGTTCGGTACTCGCTATTTCTTACCGTGTCTATCAATGGTTCCGTTTGATTCGGCATCCCCTGTACTGGAAGACCATGAGAGCTGGTCATCCCCTTAGATACTGTTGGCGAGAGTGATTGAAAAGAATCTACTGAGTTAGTTATGTCATCAAATAAAAGGTGTTCAACGTCTATTGTTTTCTCTTGCGCCATCACCATGGCACGAGTGATCACATTTTGTAACTCTCGCACATTACCTGGCCAGTGGTGATCAAGAAGACGTTCTTTAGCCCTTAGAGACAGCGTTAAATCTGGATTAATCACTGCCTGCTCTAGAACAAATTGCTCTGCGAGAGGAATAATATCAAGTGGCCTTTGTACCAAATTCGGCAAAGTAATTTTAAACGCACTCAATCTAAAATACAGATCTTCGCGGAATCTGCGCTCGATCATTGCCTCTTTAAGGTTTTGATTAGTCGCCGCAACAACGCGTATATCTAAATCGATTCCTTTCTGCCCGCCCAGCCGCGTTACCGTGCGCTCTTGCAATACCCGCAGTAATTTAGCTTGGAGGTTGATAGGCATTTCACCAATTTCGTCAAGGAATATCGTTCCAGCTTGCGCTTGCTCGAACAAGCCGGGTTGAGCATTTGTGGCTCCTGTGAAGGAGCCCTTATCATGCCCAAATAACATATCTTCGATTAAGTTTTCTGGCATCGCCGCGCAATTAAAGGCTACAAACGGGCCTGCGTGCCGGGGCGATGCATCATGGATAATTCTGGCAACTACCTCTTTCCCAGTTCCGGTGGCTCCCGCGAGCATTACCGTCACGTCTACCTTTGCAACTCGCTCAGTCAACTCCAACATATTTCTACTTACAGGATCAGCAAAAATAAATGGTGACGCCTGTCGCGAATCCGTAGTCTTAGCAATGGCAAAAGTTTCTATCCAATGTTGGACATCATGCTGCTCAGATGGGATACACGTTGCCGCTCCATTTCTCATGGCCAAAATGGCCAATTCAAAATTATTCCTATTCACCCTGACAATAATGGGTGTCGAGAGATTAAGTCGTTTCTTTCGTGCTTCAATTGAGCAAAGCAAATCGCAATCTTTTTCAAGTGTCAATACAACGGCATTTGAAGAGGAAAGCTGTCCATCAGTTAAATTAGCTGAAGGAGTCGACGCTACATTGATGTCATGCTCCTTTAAGCTTGATAATTTTGAAGGGAACGCATCGCTGCTATTATTAATCCATAATATTGTTGTTGAGTTGACTTTTTTCACTCTGAAAACCTTTTTAATTTGCCGTTTTTAACAAGAACAATCTTACTAAAGCAAATCACATGCCAAAAAATAAAAGTTAATTAAATTAGTCGTTTATCTTAATAGCGGCAATAAAGTGTCAACTTTTTGCCACTATGAAGCGGTCAGAAGCTCGACATGCGATAAGCGCATTGTTGTTAGATTTTTGCTGGATATATAAACTATAATGAGGGACAACTAGGCAGATTTACTAAGGCCATGTTTGTTGATTTTTTCAATCAGAGTGGTGCGCTGAAGATTAAGTAACCGTGCTGTCTGAGAGACATTGCCACTCGCTTTCCCTAAAGCCTGCTGAATGAGACGTTTTTCCATTTCTAATAGGTGTTGCTTTAGCATGACACCACCATCGGGAAACTCTGTACCGCCCTGGGCCAAGGTAATAACACGCTCGACCTCATCCAAGCTATCATCCACCGAACTAGTAGTTCCGAATTCTAATTTGGATTGCTGCTTTATTAGACCATCATACTGCGGCTCTTGTTCGGTTAAGAATAAAGCGTCGGATGCATCCTGATCCAGCATTGAGCGAATTCCAATTGGAATCATACTTGTAGGGGCACGCCTTAAATCCACTTCTGTTCCAGGAAATAATGCAGAGTATCTCGCAATAAGATTCGATAATTCTCGAACGTTCCCTGGCCAATCATAGGCAGAGAACAATCTCATACTAAAGTTATTCAATCGAATAGGCTTTGCAGAAGGACCTGCATGCTCTTTGGCAAAATGCTCGACAAGAACGGGAATGTCACCTTTGCGGCGGGACAATCTCATAATTTCCAAGGGCATGACATTCAACCGATAAAATAAGTCCTCTCTGAATTTCCCTTGATGTATAAGCTCTTCAATGTTTTTATGCGTGGCTGCAACCACTCGAACGTTGATTGCAACACTTTGATGAGCGCCCACAGGATCAATTCGTCGCTCTTGCAGAACACGCAATAATTTAACCTGCAAGTCCATGGACATATCGCCAATTTCGTCTAAAAACAAAGTGCCGCCATTAGCTAATAAAAATCGGCCTTTACGATCACTAATAGCTCCGGTAAAAGAGCCTTTACGGTGGCCAAATAGCTCACTTTCCAACAGGTCTTTAGGAATAGCACCACAGTTAATCGGTATAAACGGACCGCTGGCCCGCTGGGAACAGTCGTGCAAGGCCTGAGCAACCAGCTCCTTACCTGTACCGCTATCGCCCAGGATCAAAGTGGTTGCATCGCTAGGACCTACGGTTTCAATCAAAGCACGCAGTGCTATGATTTCTTGACTATTTCCTACAATCGATTGGGTTGCTAACAAGTGGCTTACTCTTATTAATTGCCGCGCTCTATACAAGTTTTCGAGAACGCTTTTCTCTCTCAACTATACATTACTGCATCAAAGCTGTCGTTTCAACCCTGCTTGCACAGAGAGACCGTGTCGGCAGTGCGATTTTTTTGGATTAACTATACTAATATACATGTTTAGTTCTTTATCCCCAAACCCGCTGAGTAACTATGATTTAATTAAAATTGTAAAATTATCGTTTAAAAAACTACTATTAAAGGTAAAATATATAAGTGTAAAAAAGAAAAATGTGGCGTCACAAAATGTTTCCTGGCATACAATTAATGCATAAAATAGGATAGGTGAGAGCAAGAGTAAAAGCTATAACCAAAATGCTAACTAGATAAGGTAGGGTAAATTAATAATGATCATTTATACTCGCATAGTTTTCTTTTGCTTAGTTTTGTTTTGCCCTGTCGCTGTTGGTAATGGTCTCGACATAGCAAAAACTGCTCTTCAAAGGGGTGACTATGGCACAGCAATGCGTGCGGCATTACCAGTTGCTAATGATGAAAATGCTGAAGCTCAAGCATTTGTAGGATACCTTCATGAAGCAGGTCTAGGGGTAAAACAGAGCTATTCGGATGCACTAGCTTGGTATCAAAGAGCTGGGGATAATGGTTCTACCAAAGCGCAACATAATCTTGGGATGCTTTACTTCAATGGAATGGGTGTCGAACAAGATCATGTCGCTGCCTATCAATGGTTTTTAAAGGCAGCTAATCAAGATTTACCTGCCTCTTTATATATGGTGGGCCTTATGTACCATGAAGGGTATGCTGTCATTATGGACTGGGAGAGTGCGCGTCTTTGGTTTTTGAAGTCTGCTAAAACCGGATATGCGAATGCTCAATTTATGTTTGCCTTTATGCTGCAAGCAGGTGAAGGGGGCGTATCTGAACCACTTAAAGCAATGGTATGGGCACTAATTGCGGAGAAAAATGGCAAGGAAGATGCCTTCGCTATCACTATTCCTGCAGGCATGACTCTGACAGAAGCAGAAATAGAGACGGCAAAAGAGACGGCAAAGATATGCTTTGATAGTAATTACCTATCATGTCCTGAATAACCAGGAAATTGTCCCAGAAATAGATGTTTGAGAGTTAAAGTTCGTTCCTGTACTGCCGATTAAATTGGTGAGAAATCTTAAAGGAGAAGCACTCATGGCTTTCAGTAAAAGAGGTATTGACGCATATCGAAACGTAAATGTTTCATCAGCTGTTCCCTATGCGGACAGCGTTCAACTTATCCAGATGTTATTTGATGGACTAATGTCGAGCCTTGCAGATGCAGAAGGTCACATTGCACGCAAAGATATTAAAGAAAAAACCGAATCAATAGGACGCGCTACAAAAATTCTCATCGGCTTACAAGGTGCTTTAGATTTTGAGAAGGGCGGGGAAATTGCTGTCAATTTGTCCGATCTTTATGACTATTGCGTTCGCCGTCTGCTTAAAGCGAGTATACGTAATGACATTTTAATCGTGCAAGAAGTCAAAGGACTAGTAACCGAGATAGCAGAGGCTTGGAGTACCCTCCCTGGACTTCTTGCTGAAAATACTAATGTGCCTTTAGCATCCTAGTCTCTGGTAACAGGTCTTACCAAAAATGGCGCCTTTAAGGCGCCATTTTTTTACCCCTATATAAGTAGTATTTAGTAACTTCCATCGACAACGATCTCAATCCGTCGGTTTCTAGCTCTCCCCTCCGGAGTATTGTTGGTCGTTAGCGGTCTAGTAGAGGCCAGCCCTGTAACCATTAAGCCAGTGTTAAATGTGTACTGTCCCAAAAGATAGTCTGCCACTGCACCTGACCGGGCAGCGGAAAGGTCCCAGTTAGATCTAAATCTCATACTAAAGCCAATCGGCATATTATCTGTATGCCCTTCTATGGTAATCAACCCCTCGACTTCATCAATAGCTGCGCCTACTTCATTCAGTAAAAGTCCGAATCCAGGCTGCAACTCCGCCGCCCCACTTTTAAAGGATCCCTTCGATGCCAACCGAACAATAATTTTATCCCCTTCACGAACAACTTCAAGGGCGTTATTGTCTATTGCTTCTGACAAATTCTCACGAATCTCTCGGTATTGCGCCGAAAACATTGCCTCCCATACCTCACTATCAGCAATAA
>JGI24540J26637_10000169_pt1 | contig 25512 bp, 33 predicted proteins | sample NorSeaMetagenome_FD_26637 | JGI IMG/M metagenome (IMG submission 26637)
GTTAAAGACAATTTCTCGAACTTGAGGTGTTTTACCAACCATGGTTTACTACTTTAGTTTCCGAATAAAATTCCGGCCATTCCGTCCTGGACACGCAACACGTTGAAATTTACTGCATAAATCCGTATATCCTCCCCGGTTCTTAGTGTACCGAGTTTTATATCTCTCAATTGAAGGTTGGCATTGTCAAGCCTGCTGAAATTGCATGTTCCTGTAGATTTATAGTCGGATGCGTTTGTACAAAAGTGGTATGCATAATATCTTGTATAAAATGGTGTGTTATAAACTTCATTAAAACCGGAAACTCCGTATTCTGATTTATAATAATTTTGTACTGAGTGGAAATATGTTGGTGACATACCCTCTAGTAAATGTGTACCATTGAGAAGTATATCGGCTGTATCAAATGTAAAACGATCTTCTATGACGTTACTGGATTTTGTTGGTACACCAAAAAATAAAGACTTGACCGGGTGATTAAATGTTGATAAATCATAGTCATTGTAGCCTGTCACCATCTTTTCTTTTATAGTTTGTGTTTGTGTGACAATGAAATCGTGTTTACCGGATGTAAATCTCTTCCTTTCTGGTGCATCCAAATATACATAATTACCGTATAATTTTGCTGTAAATGGTGTGTTCGAATTCTTCTTAAATCTGACACGAATCTCTACCTGGTGATATTGCAAAGCTACCATTGGGATATATGAGCTTTTACTATTGAAAAAGAATGTTAGAGGAATAAAATTCGTGTTACTCACGGAACATTTATTGTTAATCTCCTGAGATTTTGTGTACGTATCAGCGAGATAATTTTGATAAATATCACTTATAAAATCGAATGGTTGTGAATCTACTTTTTGACCTCCTATATAAAGATCTATGATAGAATCTTGAAATCCTTCAATCAAGTTGGTACCCTCAAACCATAATCCAGTTAGAAGATCACCACTTGTTGGAATGACACAAGAATCTTCGGCTAACGAAAATTCTTTTATGAGTTTTGGAGCTTGTGCAAAGTTTGTGTGTCTCGTATATTTAGAAGTAAACAGAGACATTCCTTCACCACTCATGTAAAAAACATCTTGGGCCCCTTTGGCGACCAGTTGTATCAATGCACCAGACATATCTATTACTTATTCAGATTATAAAAACAAACACTTTCCCTGAAAGAGGTTTTCGTCTTCTTCCTTTCCCTGAACGGCATCTATATTGAAACCACCTTGTTTATATACTCGTAAGCGTTTTTTATACATAGCAAACAGTATAGACCACTGATCTACAATATCATAGATATGTGGATTGTTTTGCTTTCCCGGTGTCTCTCTCATGACACGTCCTATAGATTGTTGAATATCAGATTTGGGCGTTGCAAGAATAACAGTGTCTAACGTAGGGATATCTAAACCTTCATGTGCTTGACTGAATGTGGCAAATATAATTTTCTTTTTTGAAGATGCCTCTAAATCAGCTTCCTTCATTCCTCCCATGTAAAGTCCAGAACTTTTAGGAAAACATTGATGAAGAAATTCACAGTGTTGTCGTCTGTCACTGAGTACTAGTAATTGTCTCGATCCACTAGATGCTTTCTTTACAAGACCAGCTAACATTCTATTTCTACCACGATGCTCCACAAGTTCGGTAATCATATTCACCAACGAAAGTTGACCATTCCGTGTACATGGTGGAGGATTCTTAAACATTGGGCATTCATATTGGATTGAAAATACTTCAACCTGACCTTGATTTTCTCTTTCTACTGCAAAAAATATAGGACCCATGAACCAATGTAAGACCTTACTAAGACCATCTTTACGGTGTGGTGTTGCCGATAATCCAAATATATGTTTTGGACACATCTTGAAAAGACTTTGACTGAATACCTTTGCACATATATGATGAGCTTCATCTACGATAACAGTACCTATGGTATCGAAATCATTAAAAGAATATTCCTTCAATGAAAGAGACTGGAGCATAGCGATAACAAAATCACAATCAACTTCTTTCTTTTCTTGTTGGATTGTACCTATTGTGGCACCTGGGCAAAACTGTTTGATTCTTTCTCTCCACTGATCTGCTAGAAACTGTTTGTGTACGATGATCATAGTTCTATATCCAAGCTTACAAGCTATGGCCAAGGATACGGTCGTTTTACCATAGCCACATGGTAAAGACAAGACGCCATGACCTGCTTGAATTGCGGCGTTAAATGCATCATTTTGTTTGGTCTCGTCTCTAAGTTTCCCTTTAAAACTAATTGAGGTTTTGACGGGGTTTGGTCTTTTGTCTGTTTGTGGAACATAAGTTCCATAGTATCTTGGGACACAAATCCCGTTCTTAGCTGATCTATACACTTTAAAAGGCGGTGGGGGAAATCCATATTCATTATTGACGACCGCTCTTACCGTAAGTTCCTTTTTAATTTCGGGTGTTGGATTATCTATTATGAGACCAGACCTTGTAAGAGTTGTCATTCTTAATCAGTTAAAGGGGAAAAACTTTAACTGATTATAATGCCTTCGATCAATGTTGATGAGAATATTAAGAAGATTCGTGTGAATATAGAGGAGCTTACACAGGAAGTTTTCAGGCTTCAAGGTGTACTTTCTACCTTTGAAGGTTTTAAGAAAGCGGGACTGAATGATATTCAATTACCTGAAAATCAGAAGGAGGAAGCTGAACAGCTTGAGAGTATCCAAGAGAAGCCCGAGTAATTTCCTACATTCCAAACACCCTTGAAATCTACATTAATATCGACTTCATCTCCCGATATAAGAGATTGTACTGGACGTCCTCTGACTTCACACATCACTCTCCTATAGCGAAATGGTACCTTCACGGTGAGAATGTTACCCTCAAGGGGGTTATCGACGTGTTTATTTGTGAGTAAATACCACTTACCTATGTGCATTCGATCTATAATTTCGGATATTTTAGCAGGGATTATAAGACGAATATACTTTTTGTCATTAAATTCGTACATTGGTTCATGAACTTTTCCTACGAACTTCATCGTCTTCTCCTATACACAAGTATGATCAGTAAAACTATAAGTAGCATAATGATATGTGTAACCATGAAAGGTTCATATGGGCGACGTGTTCCGAATTGTTTATTGCAGAATGCTCGACCAACTTCAACTGCAGCCTCTATACTTGAATAGGGTGTGTTCCTTGGAGACATCATACCACACATAGCCACCTTTTTAGATTTCCCAAAGAAAGGGAGTTGGCCGTTAGGGTTTAATACACCGGAAGACTGATCAAACTTCCATTTTGTCCCATCCCATGTAGACCCCCAAGCAATTCGTATTTCTTTTGGTTGTACAAGACCGAGTTGTTCGATAACCTTTTCGATTAATTTTTCTTCGTCCATATGAACAACTTCATCGGTTAGGTCACATATCACACAAGCGATGGTTCGTTTATCCGGCAAGACAACTGGTTGAAGGTGTAAGTCTGTTTCAATTACATATTGAAGATCACTAGGGATATCCATATCTTCTTCATACTCTAGCATGATTGTTATGGCACCATAAGTACTTGGTCCAATCTTTTCTATAGCATCTTCACCCCAATTATCTTTCATGAGGCTGATAGCTGGGCTATTATCAACACAAAGAATGAGTAGACCTTCCTTCACAACCATACCACTCTTAAATTGTGCGGCAAATCCGTTATCTAAGTATGTAACGTCTTGAAGTTCGGCACCGAATTCAAAATGAACACCTTTATCTACGAGTGCTTGTTGCATTGCGTCATTCATAATTTTGAAGGATCCCTTCGATTTGTAAGCGGAAGATAAACCTGTATGATCGAAACTTTTTACAAACTCATAAGCCGTCATAACGTCCCAAGGTACCCCATCAATTATTAAAGTGGTTGCCTGTACGAGTTTTTTACCACCATCTGATAACTCTCCTACAGCATCTTTTACAGACACCTTCTTATATTTCCACGGCATAACAAGTACTTTAACAGCTAGGCTTGTTATCAGTGCATAATCTTTGGACGATAAATGTTTTTTAATAATGTCAGCATTTTCGGTATCAGCTTTTACAAAAATATCATCCCAAACTATTCCCATCTCTTTAAAGAGACTCCGTGTATTGATAAATGCTTTATCAAAAACTATACGGTGAGCGTGTATATCTCTACTTTCTAGCGATGGTTCCCACCATGAACCTCCAGCTGAAAGTTTTTTATCATACACGAACACTTCATGGTCTGTATATTTTTTCAGTTCCCATGCGACAGACATACCCGTAGGTCCTGCACCTATGATATGAATCTTCATTCTGATATTATAAAATATCTTTTATTGCGGTCGATTTTACTTAAGAAATAAAAAACCTGGTATAACATAGGATGCTATGTTTAGCTCAAAAACAAGTTCCAATTAGAGTGACACCAAACCAAAGGGTTAAGACCTGGAAGTTTGCTGCTAAGTATATATGGAAAGAACGCTTTACAGATGACAAAGCTGAACTTGGTAGATGGACAAAAAACCAGTTATTAGACTTAGGACCCACATTTGTAAAATTAGGGCAAATAGCTTCCACTAGAGGAGACCTGTATCCACCCGAATTCACAAAGGAATTAGAGTCTCTTCAAGACGATGTACCACCATTTGATTTTAATCTTGTAAAGGACCTGATAAATACAGATATGTTCAAAGAGTTTGACGAAGTTCCATTCAAATCAGCTAGTATTGGGCAAGTGCATAGAGCTACTCTACATAATGGCAAGCAGGTTGTTGTAAAATTAAAGAGACCAGGGATTTGTGATATCATGAAATCTGATACGAATACAGTGCGTAAAATTTTAAGTGTTGTTCAGTCTTTGGGTGTAGATACAGGGTCTAGTTCAAACTTTGTACTTAATGATTCTATAGAGTATCTATTGGGTGAAGCTGATTATGAACAAGAAGTAGAAAACGCCATAAAATTCAGGAAATCGTTGAAAGATGTTGATTGGATTAAGATCCCTCGCGTGTATAAGAAATACTGTACCAATGAAATGATTGTAATGGAATATGTACCAACAGAAAAGATAACTGAAATCAAAAACAAGAAGATTAACAAAAAGAAAGTATGTGAAGCTCTTGTCAATTCATATGTTATTCAAACTATGAATTCGGGGTTATTTCATGCCGACCCACATCCCGGTAATCTCGGTGTTTCCAAGAACGGGCAGTTAGTGTTTTATGATTTTGGTTTATTGATTGGACTCAGTGACGAACTAAAGCAGGGATTTACAGATCTGTTTGCTGCTATCATACAGCGTGATACAAGAAGTATAGTTTCGATCCTGATTAGACTAGGTGTCATTGTACCAACATCGTCAGACGTTTCGGATATTGAACTTTTTTTTGAAACTATCCTCGGGTACCTAGAAACATTAGATGCTGGTGCCATAATGAATGACGAATTAGCTGCAGAATTAGCCACAGAAAAACCCTTTGTTGTACCAACAAGCTTTGTATATTTAGCGAAATCGTTTTCTCTTATAGAGGGAATTTGTCTTCAACTTGATCCAGACTTCAACTATTTTACATATCTTGAACCAATGATACAAGAACAATTCATTGAATCGATCGATATAAGTCAGATGATCATGAGTACTACAGAAATTCCATCTAAGATAGGGAAGATAACCTCGACTGTTCTCGGCTTGGAAAGGTCGAGAGCAGCGATGAAACGGTCTATGATTAAAACAAGGCAGGAAATAAAAGTGGTTCAGTACAGTGTAATATGTGCGTTACTAGCTGAAAGGTTTAGTGATTCACCGCTGGCTTTAATACCTGTTATTGCAGCTATATGGATTACTTTTCGTAAAGATCGATCGATTTAGACTTTTTGCTAACCTTGCGAGTTTCCTTGTCTTTCTTTAGAATGTCTTGATGTTCCTTGAAAATTTCCTGAACACGCTTGCGCTCATCACGAGCAATGTCACTGATCTTATCCTTGATCTTGTCTACCTCTGTCTTACGTTGTTTCTGAATCTTTTTACCGACCTTCTTAAAGTCGTCAGTTTTGGCGAACCATGTGGGGGATGCAGTAATAGCGAACATTGTGTTTGTTGTATTTTAAGGACATTTAATTTTTAACTTCTTTAGTTTTTCTTCAAACTCGCGCCTTTCACCTGGAGATTCAATCTCCTTTCCGGAGTTTATAGCTTCAATTTCGGGTCCCGTCAACTGCATCGCATTCACACGAAAGTCCATGAATGCCTCCATAGCGTGGGGTACTAGGGGTTGGACGAGTTCATAGATGGCCGTGGCATAGTCACGAATTTCCTTTTGAGCGTGATGATCCATCCTCAATTGTAAGAAATGCATGAGATTGTGTAAGTCCATCTTCCACACGAAAGAAGTGTAGGTAGATTGAGGGAGAACACCGCGAGCTTGTTCCCTGCAAACACCCTTCTCTAGTAATTGCTCGTATAGCTTGAAAGCTTGTTTATACTGGTCAGAAAGAGACTGGTTCAATTCATCATCTAGTTCCACTACACCTTCTGATCCTTGATGATTTACAACCGATTGTCCACGTAGGACTTCCGGTTCGTAGTATTCCTCATCAACGATAGAATACCTGGCAGACATTTCATTCACGGATGCGGTTCTGTGTCTAAGCCACTGACGAGCGATGTAAAGTGGTGCCTTGATACGAAACTTGAAAACTACGAGTTCTAGGGGTGAAGTATGCCAATTGCGGACAAGGTACCTAATAAGACCTCGATCACCACGAGTGGTCTTGGTACCCGTTTGATAACTCACACGGGCACCATCAACTATGGCCTTATCTAGATTCTCGAGGGGCATATGGTCGACAAGTTCTACAAATCCATGATCCAAAACTTTCTTCATTATAACAATATATCCGTTCTAATCTTTAATAATCACAACTATCATCCATTGGAACCTCTCCACAAAAGTCGTACAACTCATAAAGTTTCTCTTGTGACTTTTCAATCTCAACCGTGGTATTATTCATGACATCAATGGCATTATCGATGAGATCCAGAAACGAATCAAGTTGGTCGATCGCTACACGATGATGTTTCCTGTTTGTCTTTGAAGAATGTGCCGCAGCCCTAAGACTCTTATTACTCTTGATGATCTTATCGATGTTGGGCTTGGACTTGTTGGGAGTGGCGGACATTCGGATGATGAGACTCATTGTGAATAACTATCCATTTATATCTTTAATGAGATCACTTAGGTCTCGATAGTACCTCTTTAAGTCTTTCATGAATCTTTTATTATTTTCAAGGACTTCACATTCAACTTTATTGAGATAAATCCACGCTAAATTACACTTGGAATATTTTGTCCTTTTCTGATTTTCATTTGGTCGGCGTGCCACCAACTTTGTGGATTTCTTCTTTTGTGAAGCGGGTAAGACCTCCTTCCTATTCACGAATGATAATGCTTGCATCACCGTATCTGCGAGATCATCTTTCTTTTTAGATTTTACAAATGTGTCTACCCAATGAGCATTTACATCATCTCGACGAATAAACTGTTCACACCGTTCGATGGAAACCTTCTTTCGTTTATTGTATTGAGCCTTCCCGGGTCCGGCAACATCAGGTATTTTATGCCGTGCGTCGTATAGGATTGTTTCGGCATCTGGGTTTTTTATGATAAAATATGCATGAAGGAAATGCATTACTGAAACCATCTTTTTGTTACGATCAGGTTGTTTTTCTATAAGAATCGTATTCGCATTGAGTACCCACGGACGTTCATCGAGGTGTTTTCTTAGTGAGACATAAACACCATCTTTGTGTTGGGGTGGTACACCAGAGACATCCCATTCAACAACTAAATTTTGACGATCCTCGTCGAGTAAACACATCGCTAAATTCTTTATACCGACATCTATACTAAGGATCATTAACTTAAAAGATAAATATTTCTTTAAGTTAATGAGGTATAGCTCCTCGTTGATGATTTTTAACGACCTTTATTATTTCCTCCACCCATGGAACCTAGCATTCCCATCGTAAACAAAGCGAACAATAGGATTACACAAAGGATCGAACAAGCGGAAGAGATCCATGAATTATTAGTGACGAAAGAAATGAAATCGAAGCCACCTGTTGTAACATCCTTGGCAGCGGTAGCGGCGGAATCTGCTACCTCCTTGAAACCTTTCACGACCTTTCCGGTGTCATCTAAAGCACGATCAACGGCGGTGAAAGGATTATCTGTGTCGTATGCCATACACAAAAGAACTATGACACCCGCACCAATAGCGACCGAACCAGGTGTAATTCCTAGTTCTCCAAGAGCCTTTTTGAGGGATTTGGAAGATTTACTTCCATCCTCTAACACTTTTGCAGTATTTTCTATAGCTTCTCCTGCATCACCTACCTTACCCGCGGATTGTTTCGCTATGATTTCAGCTTGTTTTGCTTCATCCGCATCAACTGGGATTTTTCTAGCAACATCCGTGACCTCATCGGCGTTATTTGGTGGATTTCCGGCTCCGCTAATGAATTTTTTTATCGATTTTTGAGCCCCTTTTAATTTAGCAGTACTTGCTTTGGTGAATGTTGTGACAGCGTTTTTAGCCCGTTGTACGCGAGTAAGTTTTTTAGCTTGTTGTACAGAACTTGGATCAAGTTTCTTAGCGAGATCAGCTCCACCTTCAAGTGTTCTAAGAGTATCTATGGTAGCAGGATTTAAATTTTCACCTATAGTTGCCAACTTTTTACTATCTATTCCATTTAATGCAGCCACTAAATCCTCAGGGTCTGCGTCATCTAAAAATTTTACGAGATCGTCATTCCCCATCTGGGATAGGTCGAGGACTTCGTCTCCTAACTTAAATACCTTGGAACCGCCCCTGGCCGCGTCAGCAGCGTCAGAACCGGCCTTCAAAGCCTGAGCCGCGTCAGCACCACTAGCAGCGGCCCGGGTGGATCGACCGACGCCACCAACAGCAGACATAGACATGTTTATTACTTTGTACTGAGAAATTTAAATACCAACTGTGGATCCAAGTCCTTCCTTAGTGTACACGTTTTCTTGTCGAGACTCTTCAGTCTTTTTACATGTTGGACCATTGCCCCTATAACCAGGTTTGCATGGTTTATAACAAAGTGAGGCATCTCTTGTCTTGCTTCCTGGACACGCATCGGGAACCTTTGACTTACCAGCTCTGGAATACCTATTTCTTGTTTTATCACAGAATGCCGAACCAGCTGCCCCCGAACGAAACTTAAATCCGGGAAGACATGGTTCGTTACATGTGGTACCTCTGAATTTGTACTGTAAATACTCATTTTCGATGTTACCACGAGTTGATCCTTGTGATTTCAGGCGTTGTCTAATGGTGCGTTCAGATACACCTTCGCTTCTCATTTTATCCTTTTCTGCTTCAATTCTTCCTTCGATTTCACCCTTCTTTTGTTTGAGTATTTCTTGTCCAAGAGTTGAATTTCGATCAACCATTCGACCGCAAGCTTTTCGTTGATAAAAGCCCTTTTCAAATGGGTTGGATGATTTATTACTTGGTATGAATGCATGAATGGGTTGCAAGCATGTTAAACCAGTATTCTTAGAACCACTCGGACACGTTCCTTCACATTCAAGGGCCCTAGATTTATATAATTGTTCACCATTGGGTCCTGTGCGACATCTCGGATAACACAATGCACCCTTTCTCTCTTTATCTGGTCCACAAACCATTGGTGTTCCTACACCACGACCATAGCTATCTTTGATTGCAAATATTGCTTTTTTAACCCATGGTCCAAAAATAAGATTTTTAGGATGTAGGGAAGCTACAGCAAGCATAATATTAACGGGATCACCTGATTTAAAAGCGTCTATACGATTATCCCAGTCTTCTATGTAGGTACGTGTTATTGTTTTACCTAAAATCAATTCAGCTTCTTTCTGACCTTCACGCATTTTACATTCGTTACCTTTGATTTTTAGTCCAAGCCGTTTACAATAATCATGTGTAAAATTGCATTCACCGCGTTCATAATTAAATGTGACACCATATACAGCTGGATTTAAACGCTGGCTATGTTTAGTTGCATTAAACCCATATTCACAGTCTGCAATCAACATTGCGTATGGGAAGCATAAACACACTTTCTTTTTTAACTTCTTTTCTACAACATTAGGGTTATTTTTTTCACCCGGATTTTCTTTGTTTACAACACGATATGTATCGGTGTAAGCTGCTATGAAAGGGCTATAATCCTTTGGTATTTCGGCCGGTGGTTTTCTGTGTGGATTTGAATACAACAAATGTTTTTCCTTCATTCGTTCGTTGTATTTTTTAGCAGCTTTCTCGTTCAATGTTAAACCTATAGTATTTTTTGTCGACATCCATGGCACTCTCTCAATTTCACGCCCCTTACCCTTGCTGACGTAAAAATCATAGGCAACCTTATCCCGTTTTTCTGTGTTTAAGTATGCATTTTCCATAGCTTTTCCTAACTCTTCTTGCATTTTTTCGGCTTCATCACCCTTCAAGGGTGTACCAGATAACTGTGAAACTAAAAATTCAACCATGACATCTTGAGGCATCAATTCCATGGCATCTGGTAAAAATTCTGTAAGAAGTTTTTCTTGAAATTCTTCATTTAGTTCGGGAAAAGCTGATCCAAGAGGAAACAATAAAGGAGATGTACCACCATCTTTTACTAGACCCTCCTCTAATCCCACATCAATCGTATTTCTTTTACGACGTATAACTTCATTTGCTGTGAAGTTATTATATCCGAAGGGGTCTGTCATGTCAAGAGCTACAGTAAACACGGCAAAGGCAATCATCGCAGCCATACAAGGCCCGGGGCATTTCGCCGCCATCATAAATTTTGAACCCGCTTGTGCACCCGCTGTCCGAACACCCGCTGTCACAGCTGTTCGGCCAATAGCTGAAGCACCTTGCATGAGTGCTTGTCGTCCAGCAGCTGTAGATAATTGTATTCCAAGACGTACCGAAACAATGAGAGCGGTTTCAGCCAATGCACCTCCAATTATGGCAATAGCTAAATCTGGTGCCATTTGTTTCAACATATCAGTTGTAGATGGCATCTTTGGATCTATAAATTCNCAACATTGACCCGANGTTGGTTTTGTACCTTCTGGACATTTACCTTCNTCGTTTACTGAAATGAAACAACCCTTCTTAATTTCTTCATTCAATTCTTTACGAAATTCTTTACCATCTACTCCCGCTTGTTTTGCAAGTTCATCAACTCGATCTTCTTGTTTTTTAACACGAGTAGATACTTCTTTACTTGGCCTGATGCCTGTGAATAAATTGAAACCTACGATACCCATTGATGATGACACCATGGAACTCATCATCATCAAAATGAGTATCAGAATAATAGCTGTACTACTATTCTGTCTATTATTCATCTTATTTAAAGGATACATTTTTTTAGTAATAAAGATGTGGTGNTGGTGGTGCTGNCACCCATTTGANAATGAACCATTACAACTTCCATACGGTTACGACGATCGTCGTAAAAAATTTTCAACAACAGGTAATTTTTGCTCCTGGAGTTGTATGAAAACATATGCTCTCGAAAGGTATGGTCTCACCAAAGGTAGTATTATATGTGGTAATATAACTCTTTTGCGTAAGAGGTTATATAATAAGTTAGATACCATTAAACGGGCACCTAATAGATATAGATTGGATGTATTTGGAGGGGATTTGACAATAGAAGAATTTAGAGTAGATTCAGTAAAAGATATCGTTGAATCTAAACCTGTAGAAACGGAGCCTATAAAGGATAATGTTATACCATTTATTTCAAGCACAAAGAAGATGAATGAAATAAAGAATGTGAATGATGGTTTAGTTTTGAAGAGATCCAAACCTTTACAAAGGAATCAAAATAGTCTAGAAACAGCACTCGGTCTGGTTATTAATCCGCCTCGTAAGCAGGAGTGACGCAACGGTAGATGTAACGCATGTTGTTACCACTCTTCTCAACGGCGAAACCCTGTAAGAGTTCACCTTCATTGCATGATATGTCACCGATTCCGGCCGTTGGTTGTAAAACAGCGAGCTGAGCTAACTGGCGATCTTCGCCAGTTAGCTCCGTCTCACCGTCGTCACCACTCTTGTAAGATTTGTAAGATGTGAGAGCTGTGCGAATTTTAGCAGGTCCCTTTAGGTTGATACAATCATAGCGGTAACCGAGCTTGGTTTTCGATTTATTCTGGTCAAGTACGAAACCAACAAGTGCTTGATTGGAAGCACATAGGGCTTGGGCCTGGTGTAAGTTTTCTATCTCCCCCCTGGATGATACATACTTACCGGCTGTCCCGAACTTTAGTTCTCCGGGATTCTCCAAGGAAGAACATTTGTAGCCATATGTCTTATCTTTGGTAAGACCAAACGACTGTAGAGCTGTTTGATTTTCATCGTCATCCGGGCCACAATTTATAGGCATACCAGCAAGTCCTGAGATTTGATCATCATCTGAATCTAAAGGGTGAACACTGGTAAGTGGTGTTAAAGCTTCTTCTTCCAGAATAGCAGTAACGTCAGCTTCGTCCGCGTCACCCTGGATAACGAAGTCGTCAACCATCATGCTACCACTATCCATCATGTCAAGTGGAGCGGAAGGGACTGGTGCTACATACGCGGGTTCGGGTTCAGATTTTCCAGTTGGTATGGCACCAGTTTGAATACCATAAGCAACTGCAGCCACAGAACTACACATGGAACCTACGAGAGCCAATGGTAAAACGGCGTTAGACATTTGATATAAGATTAGATTTTTTTATGTACCCTGGGACAAGTATCCGATTCAGACACAAGATGACAAATTGAACAGTCAACATGAATTTTAGTGTTTCTCTTTATGAGTCTACCCTGTGAAAAGAGTACGAGATCTTTCACAGTGTATATTCCGTATTCAACCATTTTTTCAAGCGTTGGAAACTTCATAGTAGTATGTACACGTGTTACCTTTTTATATCACTTTTATAATTACAGGCATGGGCAAAAGCGAGCGAAAAGGTTCTTCGCTTTCATCATGGCGGCAAAGCTATCAACCATGGGTGGCACAAGACTCTTAAGGATAGACTCAAACTCACTGTCTTTCTCACCATCGTCAATCTGCTCAATGAGGTGATTGAGAATACCGATGACAAGCTTCTTCTTTTGAGAACCTTCGAGTTTCTTGAACTTCCGGGTCTCTAACATTAGGCGACCGAGGATGGGAGGAATGTCCTCCTTGGTGAATCCATCATCAAGGTATTCCTGCTTAATGTCCTCAACTGTTGTGATAAGGCTCTTCGCATCGATCTTTCCTGTAAATTTGCTGAGTATAGCGTCCATATCTGTAAAAAAATATTTTTATTTAGTAAGATTCGACATGGATGCCGCAATGGCAATGAGTATTGGTGTTTACCAAATGTATGATAATCTGTCTACAATCGTAAAAACCAATGATGTCCCAATGTCTAAACAATACATAACTCTCAGTATAATGGCAAGTACTTTATGGCTGATTCATCAGTACAGAACAGGAATGAACTTTACTTCAATTTACACAATCATGGCGTTGACCCTGAACCTCTACATTTTACACGTCATCTACTTAAAAGAAAGAAAGGACAAGAATATATAATGCCTTGTGTTATTCTTTCATCTAACGTTAAGCCTACGGTTAGTCCCAAGACTACAGTCAAGACTCGATCATCCTCGGCTTCTGCCCTCAAGCCGATTGATCGTCCCAANGATTATCTNNCCGTGGCTGAGCGTGTAAATGGTCGTGCTGCTATGNTTGGTTTCACTTCTGCGGTGATTGATGAGGTTATGACTGGTAATTCTATTGGTACACAGTTCCATGATAACATTGGTCTTTCTGTCGCTGTTGCCAGTTTGGCGTTCCTCGGAACAGCGGCGAATTCTAAGGATGAGGGCTATGTGCAGGGATTTTGGAAGCCTGAGACGGAGCTAGTAAACGGTCGACTTGCGATGGTCGGTATTGCTTCACTTTTTCTAACAGAGTCTCTCCACCCACATGTTCCGCTTTTCTAGATATATAGCCTATAAGGTCTAAAATATACATTTTATCGTCTATTGACAGTGTCCCTGCTCTACGCATCACGTAGACCAAGATCACCCAGAGACATAAAATTGCCTCCTTCATGTTACTTTTTAGCCGATAAAAATATACCTATAAGGAACACGATCGTGTATAATCCAAGAGAGAACCTTGACCACATAACCTTCAGTTGTTCCGTGATGTTACATTTCCTTACAAGATCATTCGCCATGAGAGATACGATAACACCTGCTAGACCATAAAGCATCATAAATGCACCGGTGTCATTGTTGAACATCTTGGTCAGAAGTAACGTGGCTGGTATAGCTAAAGCTATAGTCAAGGTATGTGACATGAAAGAAGCCATTCGATCGTATAACTTCTTTCCCTTAACATCACATCCAGCATAAATGTCTATACTTATCGAAGTTGTGACCATATACATCAGAGCTAATACGAATATGGTTAAAACGGAAACCGCTGGTAATTCTATATCGACACTACCATTCATGACACCCTTGGCTGTGTTATAAATTTGCTCGTATTGAGACATATCTTGTAGTATCCTGACATTTTATTTGATTTACATAAGGTTGTCGTATAAGTTGTCATTTTTTGGTGATATGTATTTGCCATTTTCCCATCGATTATTGTCTTTGTCGACCGACTTTACATGGAGAAGTGCGAGAGTTGGGTGTGGTTTTATTGCTAGATGATTCTGATACCCTTGAAGTCTTTCATGTAGTTCATTTCCAAATTTGATGTCGGGTGTATTTTTTACGACTCGTCCTTGATAATCGGGCCAATTAACCCACCCCATTTCATTTATTTTGTCACCAAAGTCATGTTCCTCGTACCACTTCTTGGTTGCACCAAGTGTTATGTTAACTCTAGGTACACTAATCATGTCCACTGTTTCTGTTGCTAACACTCTTTTTACCGCAATAATCAAATCTTCTTGAGGCATTTCATCTGGATCGAGTATGAATATATAGTCACCCGTACACTGTGTTAAGTGAAAGTTCCTATGTTTGGAAAAATCTCCATCAAAAGAGCGTTCACATGTCGTTACACAACTTTCAAAATGTGACAACACGGACCTGACACTATCTGTGACATGTGCAGTATCAATCAATACATTAATGTCGTCTTCGTCGTCTTTGACATTCCTTAGAAACGAAAGCAAAGAATAAAGATCTCTGGATTCGTTACAGACAGCTATGGCGTATGTTATCTTCATAGTGTATTAGAGAATACATTCTTTAAACAGTTAATATGATACCAAAAATTATTCACAAAGTTATCATAGTAGATGAGGGAAAAATGCCTCAAATACTCGAGGGTATGAATAAAGCCATCGAAACATGGTACAGACTTAACCCCGGTTACAAAGTTAAATTGTATTCTGGTGAGTCTTGTATAAATTATATAAAACGACATTTCGATGATGAAATACTCGAAGCGTATAATTCCTTGAAACCATACGCTTACAAAAGTGATCTGATGCGACAACTTATATTGTACAATGAAGGTGGGTGGTATACCGACGTGAGAATGGTTTGTTTGCAATCTTTAGACAAACTTGTCAAAGAAGATAAGAATTTCTACGCGTGTATCGATAGACCTCAACAACAGCTGTGTATATGTAATGGATTTATAGGATCTGCTCCTAAACATCCGATATCTAAGAAGATGATTGACATAATACTTTGGAACATCAAACAGAAACATTATGGTATAGACTGTTTATATCCTACTGGACCCGGTGCATACATTAATGCATGTATAGATTACATTCGGAAATTCAATGACCTATGCTGCATAGGAGAACACGTCATAGAAAATAACGAACAGTACATGCGTTTCGAAAAAATGTACCTACTCAAGGTAAAATATAATAACGCTAAAGGTGCTGACAATAGCGACATTAAAGGCGGAAATGACTATGGCGAAATGTGGAGAAAGGGTGACATCTACTTGGACCATGATTTAAAATCTTCTTCTCCGAATTCTCCCGGGTAGTTCCATATTTTGTGGATACCTACGGGTGACTTCGGTGGATCAGCATCTCGAAGCTTCGTTTCAACTGCAAACTCATAGGCAATCTCTTTGGATGGTATTTTAAGTGAAGAGTTAATGGAAAAGAATGTATCATCAAGTAATTTTGGTTTATTTTGATTTTCTATACAATGTCTATAACACGGTAAAACCTTTCTCAAAGATAGTCCACCATTACCAACTCGATAGTGTTTTTGATCTCCAATATCTTCGGGTTTCTTCCATTCATGTATGTTGTAGCCACACATAGCTTCTCTCCATGGTGCTCCGACATAATCATACTCGAAGAAATGTTCATCTATAGGTTTGAATATATAAGTATCCCATTGCATTAACAGAAGATGTGTTGAAATAATTCGACTATATAATTCCTGTGAGCATGAAAAAGTATTATACTCATTAATGGAATGTAAAGCATTCCATGTTATTGTGACATTTGTCCAATCTTTTGTCCAATCTTTCATATCTTTTAAATTTCGAGGCGAACACATGATGTGCAACCCAACATCTGTTCCTCCGTATATGTGTGCTATGTTCCATAAATTAAATTTTGTGAAGGGCTTACGATCACCTTCTATGAAAAGAACTGTTAATTTTTCTGGATGTTGACACCATACCTTTTGATTTTCTGTAGGTTCTTTCAATTGTTTTTGATAATCATGGAACCACGTCATGTTTTGTTAAGCCTTCAACACTTTAAGCACTTCATTAACTGCTGGATGACGAACTATATCATCATCTTCCATTTCAATATGCTTCATATATTCAAGATCAACGCATTGCATTTTATATATAAGATCTGTTAGACCATTTTCTGGACCAAGGTCAGATTGTTCCATATCACCTGTAACGATAAGTCTGGTTCCTTCACCAACACGTGTGAGAAGCATTTTCATTTGATTTGGAGTTGAATTTTGCATTTCATCTGCTATGATGATTGTGTCGTCGAAGGTTCTACCTCGCATATACCCAAGTGGTTCAATAACTATAGAACGATCCATTTGATTATGAGTTAAATGTTTTTCGAAAATATCATACATTGGTTTAGTCCATGGTTCCATCTTCTGAAATAAGTCTCCAGGAAGATATCCCATATCTTCATCAGCAGCTACGATTGGACGCGTTAAAATGACTCTAGATCTGGAATATTTATGTATGTTTTCTATCGCAATTTGACATGCTAGCATAGTTTTACCCGATCCGGCAGGTCCTGTACCTATTATGATGGGTTTTTGGGAACGAAGTGCGAGCATGTATTTACATTGACCAGGTGTTTTGGGGAAGTTCATCTACATTAATTAAAGATATTTTCCTTATATATTTTAAATGGAGTTCTACTTTGTAAAATTAAACGTGAACGGGGGCTATCTTAGCTTGGTAGATCCCAAGTGTAAAACGAGATATATGTGTTTTTCTGATAAAGACTCCGCGAATAAGTGTATGTACTATATTTCCAATTTTAGATCAAGACATGGTATATGGCCATCTTTTGACATGTCCGAGAATAGAAGAAAACTCGAGGCTAAAAATAATGTAAAAACAAGAAGTGTAGATCAGGTAACACGTTATCTGGATATCGAAACATATGATTTCAATACTATAGACCAAATTGCCGAACGGGCAAATGTATCTTTTTATTGTGTATTGACATTTGACTCTATGACTAATGGTGTAGAAGAAGTCATTCAAATGTCGGGACAAGAAATGGACGGTGTTGTCGACCCTGTAAAATATACTCAATGGTTAGATTTGAGCTTAAAAACAAAGTAACTGTACTATAATATGTGTGGTATACTTGCCCTTTTCGGTGATGAAGTAGAAACAAGTTCTTATGCTCTTTCTCATCGCGGGCCAGATGACTACTGTACAAAAACACTTGGTATATGTAGAATGGATTTCTATCGTCTATCTATCAATGATTTAACACCAGCAGGTATGCAACCATTCAAGAAAGGTAAACACATGTTAATATGTAACGGTGAAATTTATAATCACAAGAGGTACAGGACTGGTATTGAAGAAGGAACTAGTGACTGCGAGGTTATTATGCCTATGATTAAGGCCTATGGTATCATGAACACAGTTGAGATGCTCGACGGTGATTTTGCATTCGTATATACAGATGGAAAACGTGTATTAGCTGCTCGTGATCCTATTGGTGTTAGACCATTATTTTATTGTCGATATGATAATGATTCTATAGCGTTTGCTAGTGAAGTAAAAGCTTTGTTATATTTGAATTCTACGATACATATTTTTCCACCCGGACATTTTTATGATTCGTATATAAATGATTTCATTTGTTACTATAGTACGTATTGGCATGTGAACCAGTATATAGATACGGTTGATCATGAACAAATACGACATACTTTTGAACGTGCTGTTCACAAACGTCTTGCAACAACTGAACGAGAGATAGGATTTCTGCTATCAGGTGGTTTAGATAGTAGTTTGATTGCTTCTATAGCTACACGAAAAATTGGGAAAATCAAAACATTTTCGATCGGTTTGGTGAATAGCCCTGATCTTATAGCGGCTAGAAAAGTTGCAGATTATTTAGGTTCCGATCACACAGAAGTAACATTTACACCCGAAGAAGGTATTGCACATATCAGTGATGTTATTCACAGTTTAGAATCGTACGACACAACGACAGTTCGTGCAAGTACTCCTATGTGGTTGTTATGCAAATACATTAAACAAAATACACAATGTCGTTATATATTTTCGGGTGAAGGAAGCGATGAGATTTTGGGTGGATATCTCTATTTTCATAATGCACCGGATGTTCATGAATTTGCATGTGAAAACATGAGACGTCTTCGTCTTATTCATCAGTTCGATGGATTACGAGCGGATAGGTGTGCGGGAGCTCATGGACTAGATTTAATTGTACCATATCTCGATAAAGAGTTTATTGATATGTGTATGACAACAAACCAAAATGTAAAAATTGATCCAATTGAAAAACGTGTTCTTCGAGAAGCGTTTACCGGGTATTTACCAGATGATATTTTATGGAGACAAAAGGATGGTATGAGTGATGCCGTAGGTACAAACTGGGTCGATGAAGTAAAAAAATACGCAGAGAACGAGATTGACGATAAATTAGTAAGGGAAACTCGGATGAAATCAAGAGGTCATAATACACCTCTCACAAAAGAAGAAGTTCTCTACCGTACAATTTTCTGGCGGATGTATGGAAAGGACAACGATCATCTCATCTCTGAAATATGGAGACCCAAGTGGACAACCGTAAAGGATCCAAGTGCGAGATTACTTATAGAAAAGAATCCTAAGTAATATAAATGGCTCACCTTGTGAGAAGTTTTGATTCGAATGATGAGTCTCACGTTACATGGTTGAAGGACGTTGGTGTTGTGATGACTCAAATTACAAATGGTGAGAAGGTTGACATTATTAAGACGGTTAATAACAACCCTTTACCCGGTAGTCCCACTATGGAAAATGTTGTAGATTGGCCGTTTATACATTTTCAATTAGCTATGAAGTATGCTAATGCTGTCTTGAATTGTGATGCATTTATTCCTTCGAAATGAAACGCTTGTACTCCTCGAGTGTAAAATTTTGTGGTTCTGATTTTTCATCCATTTTTATTAATAATATAGGACCAAGAACGACCTCATTACTAAATGGTTCAGGCAGATCGTTCTCGTTTGGTACCTCCCCTATTTCACTTTTCATAATAACCACGTCAATTTCTGGCCACTGTCCAATAAAGGTTGGGTGGCGTCCAAGAAGTATGTGAGCCTCGTTAACATCGGGTGCTAAGTCTAATTCAACTTCTTGTATTTGATCTAGTTTCTCATGTATCAACACAGCTGTTGTTGTCATCCTTATATTCACCAAAGACAAAAATGTTGTGTAATATCAAGATGAATCTTCTCCCATTGGCTTTACTTGTCGTGGTCATAGTGGCTATGATACGAGTTTTTACTCTTAAAACTGAAGAATACACTCGCGCCCTGGATGGTGAATATGTGGATACACGAAACTCCAGGCGTGTTGCTGATTTCTTCCACGTCTGTTCACCTTCCTCTGGTGGATGTGACCGAGGAACTTTACCTGTTAAAGGTCTCCCAATTGCATAACCTAAGTTAAATAAATAACTCTTGTTTGATAGTAAGATGGAATCCTACGTCACACATGAGTTCTCTAAACTTCTTGATATTCCTGAAGATAGTACCACCTGTATAAATCTCGAGAGGTGTCTTTTTAACTGGAGTGTTCGTAGAACGAAAGAATTCGGTGATGTACCTGCATGGGAAAATCCAAAATTTAAGAGTAGATACAAACACAAATTTATTGAATTGAAAATGAATCTACAGAGATGTCCAGAAATTGTTGAAAAATTAAAATCGGGTTTGTTGAAGTCTTCACAGTTGATTGAATATGGACCCAAAGAATTGTTTCCAGAAGGGCCATACGCAAAGACTCAAGAAACTCTCATTTACAAGGAACTCCGAAAAGAGAGTATAGTAAAGGAACTACTGAATAATCAAAACGGGATTTTCAAGTGTAACAAGTGTAAATCTAAAAAGACGGTATACTACCAGTTACAAACGAGGAGTGCGGATGAGCCAATGACTACATTTGTGACGTGTTTAAATTGTGAGACTCGTTGGAAATGTTAGACTAATATTCCGTATTCGGAATCTGTTAGATCTGTTGGCATATCCCCCACTGAAAGAATAAAATTAAATTTCAAGTCTCTTTTCATTTTACCTTTTTGGTCTGGTGGTGCAAATCCTAATGCGTCGTATGTAATACCGTTTGCCTTTAGTTGATTTGTTGTATGTTCAACAACATAATCTGAATATGGTCTTGCTGTTATGATGACAATTTTGTAACCTAATGATTTTGCACCATGTAATAAATTGACGACCGACATTATTAAAGTTCCATCTACTGATCTAATGAGAGTGTCGTCAATATCGAACATCACGGCATCGTTTTCTTTTATATCACGACTATTTAGGATGTCCATATTTAAATTAGTTTAAGAAAATAAAAACACTCTTAATCAGTATGAAAAATCAACTTATTGATATTGTTTTACGTGACAACGTTATCTCGTTAGCAAGGGTTTTGGAAGATATGGGACCTACTTTAATGGTACAACTTCTAAAGAAAAACAAGAAAGAAGTTTATGAATTCACAGAATATCCCGAAGAGATTCCTAGAGAATCTGTTTCCGGTTTTTACGATACCGATAATCTTGAAGAGACCGGACTTTATATCAAGACTGAATACGGATACGAAGAGATATCTGAAAGTGATTCGGATTATGAACCGGGTGAAACAGATAGTTCAGAATCTGAAAACCTAAGTGATGGCGAAGTGAATGAAACACAAGATGAATGATTTTGAACCCAAGAAGCGTGTAACTAAAAATGACAAGAAAAACAAAAAGAGTGTTTACACAACTAAACACTTAAGGATTGTCGAACAGTTATATGAAAAGAGAAGGGATAATGAAGCTGTTAATCGTGTCGGCGGACCCTCGACTAACCCTCGGGTATTCAAAAGTAATACAACAAATAGCAAACTACTTAGCTACAAAGGAACTTGAAATTGTAATGTATACACTTAATTTCAGAGAAAATTCCGTATTACCTAGTACATACATAGATCCAAGAATCAAATTATTACCTGTATCAGATCCACAAAGTTACGGGTTTGATAAGTTTAGAAGTGTAGTAGATAAAGAATGCCCCGATTACGTTTTCATTTATGGACCCACAAATATTATTTATAATTATATTTCTTTATTGGATAAATCAATAAAGGTATGCGTATATCTAGATATATGTCAGAAGTGGTCAGAGCTTCACACTTTACAAAAGTTGAAGAATAGAGTTACTCATTGGTTTACATTTCTAAAATGTTGGTCGGATCATCTTGTAAATGATCTGAAAATTGATTCAAAAAGGGTATCAATTGTGGAACACGGGGTAAATTTTAATGAGTTTGAACCAGTTGATACAAAACAGGCTAAAGACACGATGGGTTTTGGAAAGTTTTTAGTCTTAAATATGAATCGTAATTCGATAAGAAAAAACTGGGCGGTCACGATAAGTGGTTTTGTAGAATTTATTTCGAGACACGAATACAACCCCGATATTCAGTTGTACATATCATGTGGTGCGGATAAAAAACGTTGTGATAATCACTGTGATATCGAAGCTCATGTTTATACAGAGTTTTTTAAACGTGGACTTGAATATATGAATTATACAAAAAATTTTATCATTAACGATCACCCACTTCGTTTAACAAGGGAAAAGTTAAACTTGTTGTACTCGGCATCGGATGTTGGTATAAATACATGTTATTCAGAAGGATTTGGACTATGTTCAGTTGAACATGCATACTTTAATAAACCACAATTAGTAACGGATATACCAACTTTTAGAAACACTCTCGGAGATCAGGCAATTTATATGAAACCATCCACTATAACAGAATATACGGGGAATTCAGAATTGAATGGTGAGCGAGCTGTATTAGACTATATGACAGTAGCTGATGCTTTGGACCAGTGTTACAACAATCATGTAAAACCCATACGTCGTCGGGTCTTCGATACCAAGGAAATCGTCTTTAATAGGTTCAATTGGTTAAACATACATAAACAAATAGACCATGTAGTAAACATATTAAAAGATGGCCCCTTATAATCCTCCCGTGTCTCATTACACAGAACTCAACGTTTCTGACTACGACGAAGATTTCATGTTTGCCTTTGTTGGTAGAGGTGGTCGTCGTCATTATTGGCTTACTCGTATGATTGGTGTTGATTATCTGTGGTATGATCACAAGCGTAAGGTTATCGAGATCTGGGGTCCATTTAATGTTCTTCAAACTCGTCAAGCTCAGGAGCTTCTGAAATCTGAGCTAGAAATTTTCCAACCTAAGTTAGTAGATGTCAGGAAATCCGAAAAGTATGACCTTCATACGCCCACAGTTGAGGCGTAAAGTCGTACCGGTAGCGTTCAGTAGGCCCGAACCAGGTACGTTTCTCGGTGATATTGTAAAAAATAATGATATGAAAAGATGCATTCCTCCAAAGAGACCCGTGCATCAACAAGATATATACCTTAAGGCAATAAAACTGGACTATGAATTTTGGGGAGTGGAGTATAAAGATCTAAAACTCCCACCCTCTCCCGAATACAAATCACCGACCGTGGAAAAGGAGCCATTTATACCTTATGCGGACCATATCCAGGTTACAATGACTATCTTGAAGTCGGGAAAAGTCAAGATTAAGACAAATCCGTGCATGTATGACATGCATGAAAAATACTGGAAAAATGGTGATCATCCACCACAAAAAATAATGATAAAAAATCTAAAATCACTCGGGTTTTCCGAGCGGTTTATTAAAAAGGTTGAAAACAGCTATAAAAGGATACCTGCTAAAACAGCTGCATTCGAAAAGTGTATTGACAGTGTTTTCAACAGACCACCGATTCCCAAAATAAAAAGGAAAAAAGCCGAACCAAAACCTGTACCCGAAGAACAACCTCAACCTCAACCTGAAGTTGAAGATACTCTGAATGATGAGAATGATGAGGAAGATACCATTCAGGGTGAAGATTACACGATGGATGTGGAAGTTGATCCAGATGACGATGACGAAGCTGCCAATGAAGAAGAGTTTATCGATAATGATTAAATCTAACACCTAGAGTTTGTAATGAATGTTTCTTTTCTCTCGATAATACCGTGTCCGGATCTTTCTGATACTCTAACCATATGTAAAGTGACGGGCTACCACTTTCTTCATAAAGTATATTTAAATGACTATACTTTCTGTGGAAATCATTTAGTTTAGTAAACATAGACAACCAATGATCTTCGTTGGGTGAAAGCCATAATTCGTCATTCTGTTTATCATCTAAAAACTCAACTGCCTTCTTTAGAAAAACGTTATAATATTCCGTATAGTCGCAATCTATTATTTCCATGTCATACGGCGGGTCAATGTGCATTTGTAATTCTAAGAACTCTGTTTGAAACGCCCATTCTAGAATTTCTATAGGATCAGTACTAGCCATCACAAAACGCAGTATATCAGGGGTTAACATACCACGACCCTGTTTTTTCTTGTTTTTTTCATGACGCTTTTTATTGTACTCTAAATACTCCTCTCTACATAACTGAAACGAATTATCTACAATTATTTCTTGTATTTCATTTGGCAATATATCCCATAACGAGTGAGGCATCCTTAAAATCTCTGAAGATTTTTCTACTTAAGTCGCGCTACGGTATTCAACGTGTGACGAAAAGTATGTACGTCGATGAATATATTTTTTCTGTCACTGATACCGTGTGAGATTGCTCACATGTCATGTGACCAACACGTCATTAAAATTCAATTGGAAATATGTCAGATGCTCTATATGGCATGGCATTTTGCTAACCAAGGAGAATATGTTGCTGAGCATGCACCATTCACAAAAAANGGAAAAAATCGCGGTTACCGACCTGCCCACCCTAAGCATCCTATGACGATGTGGGTAGGCTCTACCCTTGAAAATTATCTATACACGTGTCGTATTGGTATTGCACTTACTGAAGAATATACAAAACGATATGGAAAAATTCACGTATGTGCTGAACATTTGAAGTGGTTGTACACAAATCACCCATCGACTTTTACACAAAGAAAGAGCGATACAGCGTATTACTCCGAAGAAGGAATACCCGAGTGTATGCCCGAAGAATACAAAACAAAAAGTGTCACTCAAGCTTACCAGATGTATTACATGATGGATAAAATGGGGTTTGCTAGATATAAAATATGAAACAACTCGAAGATCTTAAGGTTAAACTCATCAACGAGGAGATCGTTGATGGGGAATAGGTATATGTAGCGATTTTGACTGCAAACTCAGTTTTGATTAAGAGTTTTTGCTGGACGTACGCCTGATAGAGGTACGTGAGTTATTTAGGTTAACAATCCGGTTGGAGGGGGGCACGGGGGTGTTGTCCGTAGCCGCGGGGGAAGCGTAGAGCATATTGAAAATTTTCACAACTACACTCTTAGTCATGGGAATACCCTTAGACATCATACCAGTCACCATCTTGATGGCACCAGATATGACCGCCACGGAGGTCATGGGACCCGCCATGATGGCGATAAAAGTCATAACAAAAGCGTAGGGACCGAGGAACTTGGCTGTGTTCTTCATGCTGCCGGTCATGATACGGGTGGTCGCACCCACATTCTCGGCACCCTTGGCGACAGTTTCAGTTCCAGCGGCCATAGTCCTCTTCACATTAGTGGAAGTTTTGGAGATGACGTTAAGGGCATTCTCACTCACACCTGTGACTGACGCAACAGTCTTCATGGGGAGGTTCATGACCTGGC
>JGI24540J26637_10000173_pt1 | contig 25343 bp, 22 predicted proteins | sample NorSeaMetagenome_FD_26637 | JGI IMG/M metagenome (IMG submission 26637)
ATATTTGGCGAGATGATTTGCTCATGGCCATAAGAATTTAATTGTGGTCTTAGGTCATCCATGTAAAGCAACAGGATATTTGGTTTTTTACTCATTGGCTCGTTAATTGTGCCGGTAACATCAGTTTGTGCAGGTGCCACAAAACACACGAATAGACTAAATGCTAGAGCAGATAAAATGAGTTTGATCATCGGATGGACTATTATTTAAAAATCGCAGTCTATATCAGCATAACTTGGTTTACCAATAGCTCAGAATTTTACACGGGCAATGCTGAATAGCTGCTCCTAGTCTCCAGCACTTTTGATCGGCATGTCAGCCCAACAATCGTTGCACATCGAATTAAGCTGTTCAAAATCCGGCTATCTGGGTGCAAGGTGAGTATCCATCACTTATTTGTCGGGGTATCCAATAAAATGCAGACTTTGATAGTTGAGCTCTGATTCTCGCTTCACTGAGAGCCAAAAAACTGCATTACTAGTGGCCACGTTTCATCTAGATCATAGGTATGGCCCATCGTACTACCTCGACAATCAAGAACTGGCGGGATAGCTCCCTCCCCCGCGCAAGAATTCCAGCTGCGGCACTCTAAACTCGTTGTAACGCCTAGATCGACAATCTCTGGCGGAATCGAAGTGTCACAAAGAAGCGTCTCAGCCCATTTTTCCACAATAGCGCTAGCCCCTGTGTAGAAGTAAGCCTCACCATTTGTTGTCGTAGTGAACGATTTATCATTCCAGTCACCCGGTGGAACGGCGGTGTCACGCATACCCGTTATTAAGATAACGGGAAGACCANTCACCTTTTTTGGCTCTGACAGGTAACCCCGATGCGGTAGACCAATTATTGGAGCAACGGCACGAAANATATCTGCTGTTAACTCATTCTGNCCTAACTCCCAAACAAACATACCCCCATTAGACCCTCCGGTAGCGAAGATGCGATCGCTATCGATACAGAGATTCTGTTGCGCTTGTGCCACCAAGCTCTTCACAAAACTAACATCATCGTCTAAGCAATGAGTCCAAGAGCAACTATTCGCAGCCACACCTTGGCATGATGGGTAGGTGTAGTTTGGCGTTAAATTGGTATCACAAATCTTATCAGAATCATTTACCACCAACGTGTTAATTCCGTCTCCATCCAAGCCAGTCGTTGATCCCCTAAAGGACCAAGAGGAATAGAAAGCGCCCGGTTCTTCGGAGCCAAGGCCAACAGGAGAGATCATTATATAGTTGTGTTTATCAAGCTCGTTTCGAACGACCTCGTTATTAAGAAATTCGTCTTGGTCTCCACCCCAGCCATGAAAACCTATTACCAGAGGAGATGTGATGTTGTTTTTGTAGTTGGCAGGGACGTGAACTCGGATTTGTCGCTCAACGCCATCATGGTCTATCGCCATGATGCCGGAACTCCAGTTCGTTTGCGGGCATCCGCCTTCATCAGGAGTGGGCATTAGCGTTTGNAAATGGGTCTCAATTTGNTGTGTAGTCGTTCTCACTGCATCTTGTGCNACGACCCCATTTACAAGCGTATCCCCCTGTAAACCGAATAGATAACGTAATGCAAGCAAACCATCTGTAAGAGCATCTCTCTGGCCATTACCGTCGATATCAGCTAGCTCACCAAGCGATTCAATACGGGATGCTATATCCTCCGGATTGGTATAAACAGCATTAGATGCAATAGCCCCAGTTACCAATGCGCTTCCATCAAGCTCAAACATTCCTCTTAAAAGAAGAAGTCCATCTGTAAGTGCGTCATATTGCCCATTACCATCCAGATCTATAGAGCCTAATGGANTTGTACCGGCCAAAAACTTATCAAGCGCAGTTCTGCCATTGTTATCCGGATTATTCGAGGNATCGGATGGATCTCCNATATCTTCAAAATATTTATTGGCAGCGTTNGGCGTATGTTGGCTAAAGGATTTAGTTGNGAAAACCCCGCAGAGCAGGATCGAAAGAGCAAAAAAGTTGATTATGCGTTTACAAGGTAAAGTGCTCATACTTATATTTTCCATCTTGGTAGTTTCAAAGTTATGATTCCGCTGATTATATATCCAATTAGGGGCGAATAGAGACGCCAGTTATAGCCTCAGTCTTACGCACATAGTCCTCGTCGTCCGCCACATTTAATAGGTCTCAAAAAATGTTAATCCAATTCATTACCCGACGTCTCTGTTAGCAATGAGACACAAGTAATCGTTGCCACTGCTGCCANCGCCATATAAACCGAAACATAAACAACGCCATAGGTATTCCACAACATAACTGCGATGGTAGGGGCTAACGCCCCGCCTAAAATTGCGCCGATCTGGTAACCCAAAGATGCCCCTGAATACCGAACCTCCGTACTGAAAAGTTCAGTAAAAAATGCCGCTTGAGGGCCATATTGCATCCCTACGAATATTAGTCCGAGGCTGATGGCACCAGTAACGACGTAAAAATTTCCAGTATCAACCAGAGGAAAAAGAGCGAAGGCCCAAATACCAGATAAAACTGCGCCCCATAGATACACACGCTTTCGTCCTATTCTGTCAGACAATCCAGCGGCCCAAAATTGGGCGGGCACCATAATAAGAGCTGCGATAAGCACAGAGGTAAGCATGGTGTCACGCGACAACATGACAGACGGTGAATTGACACCATAGGCCATAATAAAAGCGATCAAGATATAGAATGTTACTTGAATAGACAGGAAGGCTCCAGCTGCGAGAAAAATGCGTCCAGGATGGCGAGACAGCACTTCGATGATCGGCGACCTTGTCACTACCTTGGTGGTATTCTCTTCCTGAGCCTGGCTGGCGGCTAACTTTTTAAAGGCTTCAGTGTCCTCAAGATTTAATTGGACATACAAGCTAACAAAAATCAGTAAAATACTGGCGATAAAAGGGATTCGCCAACCCCAGTCCAAAAAGGCCTCTTCACTTAATCCTCCACTGACACCCAAAAATGCCAAATTAGCGAGAATAACACCAATGGGCGCACCAGCTTGGGCATAAGCACCATACCAGCCACGTTTCTCAGGAGGTGCACTCTCGGTCACCAGAAGCATTGCTCCACCCCACTGGCCACCAATAGCCAGCCCCTGGACAAATCGCAGGAACACAAGGATTAGAGGTGCCAAATATCCAATAGTTTCATAGGTAGGAAGGAAACCAATTAACGTGGTGGATGCACCCATGATCAGTAACGCGATGACTAGGGTGTGTTTGCGACCCACACGATCGCCAAAATGACCAAATACAATACCGCCCAGTGGTCTTGCTAAGAAGCCGACTGCAAAGGTGCTAAATGATGCGATCAATGCAATCATTGCTGGCATATCTGCAGGGAAGAATGCTTTTGGGAAAAATGATTGCTGCAGCGGTTCCGTACAGAAAAAAATCATACCATTCGATACTAGTGCCCGCTAAAGAAGTTAGCGCGACTTTACGNATATTGTTCGGCTGTGACTTCTGCATGCCCCTGTTCCCTTATTTTTAGTTTTGGTAATCATAGCCGAATAACCTGTTTAATCAAATCGCCGTCCCCACGGTTGCGAATGACTATTTGGAATGAGAACATGCAGCCAGCCTATTGAGAGAGACCTGATGATTAAGTTAGATATAGATTTTGTACGAAACCAGTTTCCTGCGTTTAAAGAGCCATCGCTGGCGGGGTTTGCGCATTTTGAAAATGCAGGAGGCTCCTACGCCTGTGCGCAGATGATTGATGCCCTTCATCACTATTATACGGCCACTAAAGTCCAGCCCTACTATTGTTTTGNGCCTTCGATTGGCGCTGGTCAAGAAATGACGCGCGCGCGCGAACGNATGGGCTCATGGCTTAATGTAAGTGCTAATGAAGTTCATTTTAGTGCGTCTACGTCACAAAATAGCTACGTGGTAGCGCAGGCATTGCGAGACTATCTATNACCAGGTGATGAGATCATCGTTACTAACCAAGATCATGAAGCCAATATTGGTGTTTGGCGAAGATTAGAAGCACAGGGTGTCGTTATTAGGGAATGGCAGGTTAACCCTCAAACCGCAGAGTTAGAGGATGCAGGATTGGATACCCTTCTCAATGAAAAGACGCGTGTAGTGGCCTTCACGCATTGCTCTAATATCGTGGGCAGTATCAACCCGGTACGTCAATGGGCAGACAAAATCCATGCTGTCGGCGCTCTGGCGTTTGTTGACGGGGTTTCCTATGCTGGTCATGGACTTCCTGATATCGAGTCACTTGGCGCTGACATCTACTTTTTTTCCCTGTACAAAGTTTACGGCCCACATCTTGGCGTTATGGTTATGCGTGATGCACTCAATAAAGCACTACCTAGTCAGGGACACTTTTTCAATATTGGCTCTGCGACGAGCCGATTCACGCCCGCCGGGCCAGACCATGCACAGATTGCCTCTGTAAATGGTGTGATTGATTATTTTGAAGCAATAGATTCTCATCATTTTAGCGCCGCTGACAAGTCACCCAAAGCACAGCGAGTAGGCGCACTACTTCATTCGGCAGAAATAGAAAATTTAAAGCCATTACTGGCTTTTTTGAAACAACGCGCAGGAATCCGGTTGATCGGTAAACTAGCTACGGATAATAGAGCACCCACCCTTTCCTTTACTGTCGATGGCGTCGATCCAGCTGTTATTGCTGAGAAACTGGCCGAACAGCATATTGGTATTGCGAATGGAAATTGCTATGCCTATCGACTGATGGAAGCTTTAGATATTTCTCCTGAACAGGGTGTCGTGCGTCTGTCCTTTGTCCATTACACGAGCGCTCAGGAAGTTAATCGGTTAATAGAAGCTCTCGAGGGTCTCATTTAATTGGGCGTGTTAATGACTCACATAAACGCGCCATGTCGCGCTATTTTTTTTAGTGACAGTTAATTCTGTGTCGCTTTTAGGGTGGTCAAAGGGTTGTTTTATTGGTTATCCTCCGCTACCTTAGCGTCCAACTAAAACCTGCCTATTTCAAAGGAAATAAAATGTCTGCTCTCATCCTCGATGGTAAAGCCCTCTCAGCCAAATCAGAAGCTGATCTCGCCGCTCGTGTTGCGGTTATTAAAGAGAAAAATAATGGCCAAGCACCGATTCTTGCTACGATCTTAGTGGGTGCAGACCCAGCGTCGGCTACTTATGTNAAGATGAAGCAGAACGCATGCAAACGTGTTGGTATGGAATCTATTGCCGTGGAGATGCCCGCTCATACTTCAACTAGAGAACTCTTAGGCAAGATCGATGAGTTAAANACTAATCCAAACTGCCACGGAATTTTATTGCAGCATCCGGTCCCTTCGCAGATTGATGAACGGGCCTGTTTTGATCAGATTGATATTGCTAAAGATGTGGATGGCGTAACCTGCCACGGCTTCGGTCGCATGGCTATGGACGAAGATGCCTACGGATCAGCAACGCCGCAGGGAATTATGCGCACCCTAGAGGCATATGATATACCGCTAGCTGGTAAGCATGCTGTGGTGGTTGGTCGAAGCCCTATACTGGGAAAGCCAATGGCGCTTATGCTTTTAAACGCCAACGCTACCGTTACAATTTGCCACTCCAAGACACAGAATCTCCCCGATCATATCAAGCAGGCGGACATTGTTGTTGGCGCTGTAGGCCGGCCTGAATTTATTCAAGCTGAGTGGATCAAAGACGGTGCGGTTGTTGTGGATGCAGGATATCACCCTGGTGGCGTGGGTGATATTGAGCTGGGCCCATTGGCCGACCGTGCGTCTGCTTACACACCCGTTCCCGGTGGCGTTGGTCCTATGACGATTAATACGTTGATTCAGCAATCTGTCATCGCAGCAGAGAAGAGTATTAGCTAGACCCTTCTAATGAGGCACAGCATGCCCTCATTATCTGGTTTTCATCATTTCGGTTAATTGGTTGTGGAGGTCATCTAAAATCTCCTTATATTCTGGCTGTTCGGCGACGTTATATGTCTCCGCTTTATCTACGCGGTGGTCATACAGCATTCTAGCCAGGACTTGTCCTTGTTTGCTATACCACTCCGTCAAAGCGTAATCATCTGACTTAATGACCTCTGCCATCAGATATCTGGGAAATACAGCTTGCTTGCCAGACGCTTTCGGGTCTGCTAACTGGGCCACAAAACTAGACCCTTGAAGTTGATCTAATTGAGGTTGCTTCGTCAGATCCAAAATTGTTGGGAATATATCAACAAACTCCACAAGACCATGGGCAGTTCCAGTCACCGCAGAGCCATCTTTATTTCTGGGAAGTCGGACAATAAGTGGCGTTCGAGTGGCATGATCAAACGGAGAGTGCTTTGCCCATAGTCCATGCTCTCCTAAGCTCCAGCCATGATCACCTAGCAGGAATACTATGGTATTTTTAGCAAGGCCTAGGTTATTGAGCTGCGCTAGTACGCGTCCGACCTGTGCATCTACGTAGCTAACACTGGCGTAGTACCCGTGAATAAGCTTTCTAGCCATGTCATCAGACACTAGCTCTGGTTTTTGCGGTATTCCATCGTACTTTCGAAGCTCGCCCCATCCATGGACGGCCTTTCTTGGCGCATTAGTCGGTTGAAATGGGTTATCAGCCAGTACTATGTCTCGCGCGTTATATAAATCCCAGTAGCGTTTGGGTGCATTAAATGGCAAGTGCGGCTTNACAAAGCCCACAGCCATGAAAAAAGGTTGATCTAATGACTGAGCGTCACTTAGTGCCTCAATTGCATGGTCTGCTATCATCCCATCAAAGTAAGCATTATCTTCAACGTCTGCAGACTCAAATGCAGGGCCTTTCTTTACGTGTGCAAAGCGTTCAATATTCTCCTCTAACACATAATTCCTATGCCCCATTCCACCTTTTGATGGAGATTTCCATGGGGGGATACTCCACTGGGATGCTGAGTCACCCGCGTTATGCATTATCTTTCCCATGCTCTGAGTGTGATATCCCTGCTCCGTCAGATAACCAAAAACCGTTTTAGCATTTTTAGCATCTTCATCCGCCCTAGCGTAAAAAGTTTTAAAACGTTTTTTACTGGGGCGCAATCCGGTCATCATGCTTGCTCTGGAAGCNCCGCAAACAGGCACATTGGCATAGGCATTGGCAAACANAACACCTTCGCTGGCNAGTTTATCAATATGAGGTGACCTANCCGCTTTTATGCCATAGGCACCGAGNTCAGGGCGCAAATCATCGATCATGATAAACAGGACATTGGGCGGCCGTTGTTCAGTGGCAAAGATATTAGCTGACAGCCCGATACTGAACAGTGTTGCGATAAAACACTTTCTCATAGTTGCTCCATCCTTCGGATTATTTTACAGTTAACTGCACTGTTTTTAAGTCAGATTTACGTGATGATGAGCCGACCATTAAGGTAAATTTGCCAGGCTCTACTACATAGTTCATGTCAAGATCAAAGTAGGCTAACATGTCAGGCTGGATTTTGAATTCAACCGTCTTTGTCTGACCTTTATTTAACATTATTTTTTCGAAACCTTTCAGCTCCTTAACCGGTCGCGTGACTTGACTATAATTATCACGAATATAAAGCTGTACCGTTTCATATCCTGCTCTATCACCGATATTAGTCACTTGAACGCTGACTGCTGTGCTGCCTTTGGGGCTTATTTTTTTATTAGCTAGACGAGGTTGTGAGTATTTAAATTGGGTATAGCTAAGACCAAACCCAAATTCAAATAAGTTATGTGTTGGCGCATCTACATATTTGTGCCGGTAGGCTGAGGGTTTATGGTCGTAAATAGCTTGACCGTGTCCAACACTGTAGGGAATAGTCATTGGTAACTTACCACTGGGGTTAGTTACGCCATATATAACCTCAGCCACTGCCTGACCACCCTTAGCACCCGGCTCCCATGCCTCGATGATTGCCTCAGTGTTGTCAAGTAACCAGGGCTCTGCAATAGGTCGACCGTTGACTAATACAACAATAACGGGGGTTCCCGTGGATTCTATTGCTTGAATTAACTCTAACTGGCGACCATAAAGATCTAGCGATGAGCGAGCCACATTCTCCCCCGATGTCTTTCCTTTACGGTCATAGCGGAGTGGGTTCTCACCCACCACCACCACCGCAATATCGGCCTTTTCAGCTCGCTTAGCGGCAGCTTCAATATCTTTTTGTAGCAGATTTTTCACCTGATTGCCGACGTCATAAAAATCAACATTACCAGGCGATAGAGCCTCAAGCCCCTCCAGCACAGTCGTTACATTTTTAGGAGGTTGCCGGAGCACCCAATCCCCCAAGATTGCGTTGCTGTTGGCGTTGGGTCCGGTTACAAATATCTGAGCGCTTTTACTCAAAGGTAATATATTTTCTTTATTACTCAGCAGTACGATACTTTGCCGAGCCATTTCTAGAGCGGTTTTTTGATGTTGCTTGGTAAACAAGGCCTTGGATACTGCGGATTCATCGACGAAAGGGTCATCAAATAGCCCGAGCTTAAATTTAGCAAGAAGAATGGGCTTAACAGATTCATTAATTCTCTCTTCGGTAATTTTATCTTCTTCGACGAGGGCCACTAGTGGAGTTAAAAAACGTGGGCCATGCATGTGCATATCCATACCTGCAGCCACTGATTGGTATACTGCATCCTTTTGACTAGTGGCCGTTTTATGAAATGTATGCAACCGACTCACATCCATCCAATCACTGACCACAAAGCCTTTAAACCCCCATTCTTTGCGCAGCACATCCGTTAGNATAAAACGGTTGGCATGAGCTGGAACACCGTTTATCTCATTGTGAGCGGCCATAAAAGTAAACACTCCGGCCTCTATGGCACGCTTAAAGGGCGGGAAAAAATCTTCTCTCAGAGTGCGTAGCGATACATCCATCGGCGACAGGTTAATCCCAGTAATGGGGTCGCCACCAGCCACCCAGTGTTTTGCATTTGCGAGCACTTTATTTTGACCGGTAAAATCGCCCTGCTGCAAGCCATTAATTGTAGCAACACCCATCTCACCCACAAGATAGCTGTCTTCACCAAATGTTTCACCCACTCGACCCCACCGTGCATCCCTAGCGATATCGATATTAGGCGTAAATGACCAGTGAGACCCTGTGGCACGCATTTCAGACGCCGTCTCGGTACTCGCTCGCTCCACCAGAGCTAAATTCCAGGTGCTAGCCATACCCATGGGCGCTGGATATACGGTAGCCCCCCTCACCATTGCTGTGCCGTGAATGGCATCAATACCTATTAGTAGCGGTATACCCAATCGAGATTTCATAGCATGGCGCTGGAGCAAATTGGCTTCTTTGGCGGTGACGACGTGAAGAAAAGAGCCAACTTTACCTGTTTCTATAAAAGCTGGCATCTCAGACGAGTGTAAGTCTGGGTAAAACCCACGAGCATCACTTTTTGCAAGCTGCTCTATGGTCATATTTTTTTCTGACTGTGCCAAAAGATTAATCCCAACATATTGGCTCATTTGCCCGATTTTTTCCTCGAGAGTCATTCTTGGTAATAGATCCGCCAGACGTTGTTCATGTGTCTGATCCGAATCTTGATAGGGTAAAACCGATGCAACGACATTTAAGCTTATGAGTGCAAGTAAGCAAGCCAAGCCAATTCTGGTGTCAAATAGTGCCATCATTTAATCTTTTTTCCTTTATAGAGATAACTAAAGCTAGTGCTATAGCCAGTTTAGTTTATATGGTTTACATGTTCATATTTGCAAAAGTATTTTCGCTCGATATCAGTCTGATTTCTGACTGCTCTGCCAACCCCCCTCACCTAGTATGTCTTTTCACACTTGTACATCTAACCTTACCTTTAGCATTAGTTAATAATAAATTTGAAACTGAGCGGCATTTAATAGCCAAACTACTCCAAACCAAGCCGTTAGGCTCAAATCAGAACTTTCGATCCACTGGAGNGACTGACGATTTAGGAAATAAGATTTAGGGCTAGCCAAAAGACGTCTAATAGTCACCCAGAACCCACCTTGGCGNACTGAAGATAGAGCGCTTATGTTTTGCCAACATCACTGTAATAGTCATTATGACAACTACTAAAACTGTATGTTAGCAGAGCAAAAACGAATAATCTAGCCTCACCCAACGGATAACCAAGACTCTGTGACTGATTGGCCAAGTTTAGCTTTAGGTGTTAACCTCTAGCCGCATAGTCACCTTGATGAACCAAAGCGTCTGCCCAATTGTCGGCGGGAGCGATAGACTTATAACAGTATCTCTTTTTATGAAAAATAGCACTCTCCCAGTCTGGGAAAAAATCAGTTATGGATTGGGCGATTCTGCCTGCAACATTTACTTCCAGATTGTCATAGTCTACTTGATGCAGTTTTATACAGACGTCTTTGGAATTTCAGCTGCCGCCGCTGGAACCATGTTTTTAATTGTTCGAATAATTGATGGATTGACAGATCTAATTATGGGTGCCATCTCTGACCGGACTAAAAGCCGTTGGGGTAAATATAGGCCTTACATGCTTTGGCTGTCTATTCCATTTGCGTTGCTTGGTATTCTCGTCTTTATTACACCTGATTTTAGCGATGCTGGGAAATTAATCTATGCCTACATCACCTACGCACTATTCATGACACTCTACACTGGAATAAATATTCCCTATTCTGCGCTCGGCGGCGTCTTGACAGCCAGCAGTTCTGAGCGAGCCTCTGTGCAATCATTCCGTTTTGCCGGCGGCATGCTTGGTGGCGCATTTGTAGTTTATTTCTTACCAGAATTGGTCGCGTATTTTGGCAATGGGAATGACATTAAGGGATACCCAATTGCCATGGGTGTAATGGGAGTATTGGTTGTATGTCTCCTCTGGGCCTGTTTTGCATTTACAAACGAACGTGCTGTAACCGAAGTAGATGAAAAATCCACACCCACTCCTGTTTCTCAAGATATCAGAGATTTATTTCGAAATAGTCAGTGGACCATTATTGCAGCCATTACTTTCTTTTTGTTAGCTGCGGTGGCTATGCGCGGTGGGGTCACGAATTACTATATCGAGTATTTCTTTGATCGCAAAGATTCTATTGGCATGTTTAACTCGCTGGGAATGTTTGCAGGTGTGGGGGGTGCACTCAGTGTAATTGTGTTGAAAAAATACATTTGCAAAGTGACCTTATTCCGCTGGGCTAGCATTGTAGTGATAATTCTTCATTTCGGTTTCCTACCGCTCAGTCGGGATCAGTATCAGATCGCATTGATACTCTCAATGGTCGCTAATTTCTTTCATATGATGGTCACCGTGCTGCTATTCTCAATGATCCCTGATACGGTCGAATATGGAAAATCAAAGCTTAAGTCAGCAGGTAACGCTATGGCCATGAGTTTTGCCGGCCATCTACTCGCACTAAAGTTTGGTATCGCTATTGGTGGCGCTATGACTGGCTGGGGACTGGCTTATATTGGCTATGTTGCCAATACGTCTCAATCAGAGAGCGTTTTATCGGGTATTGTTATAATTTATGCATCAGGTCCAATCGTTCTTGGGTGTGTCGTTCTCGGATTGATTCGCATGTACAAGCTCACCAACGATGAAATGAAACGTATAACAGATAATAGTTGAAGCGTATAAAACTGCATGGAGGGCGCTCTTCTACGGTATCTAAACCTATGCTAGAAGACTTTTATTCTGACCTCTCAGTTATTTGGGTTGAGAAGGATTACTACGTTTCCACCTTGCCGTTCGATCCGCGCGCTGACCATAACAACGTCGAGGGTTTAGCGCTTTAAATCTCTTCTAACCGTTATTAAACCTCAAAAACAAAGCCTTGCTTTTTGAGCTGAAAGTAGCGTTCTTTGTCGAAACGGTACAAAGCAGCTGCTCTGTGAGCAACACCAGATTGTTTCTCATTACACGTTATTAGCAGGTTCATCTTTTTCATCTTCCGCCGAAAATTAGGCTTATCCAGTGAAACGCCCAAAATAGCCTCATAGAGGGTTTGCAATTCAAGTAATGAAAACTTTTCAGGTAATAAATTGAAGCCAATGGGCTCATGACATACCTTATGCTTTAAGTGCACAATTCCAGCCTCGAGGATAGCTTCGTGGTCAAAAATTAGCTTTGGTATATCACTGACAGCAAACCACTTCACATCAAGCTGATAGGCACCGACAACTAGCTCATATGCCTCAGGCGCAATTAATGAGATAAATGCGGTTGTGATAATTCTGTCGGTCGGGTAGCGATCTAAATCACTAAACGTTCTCAGTTGCTCCAAGTAAATATCTGACAGACCCGTCTTATCAAGCAGCACTCGCGCTGCAGCTTGACTTAAGGTTTCGTGATCAAGCAACCAATCTCCAGGGAGACCCCATTGGCCGATACTGTAGCCATCCCCGTGGCGAATCAGCAGGATTTCCAAATGGTCACCTTTACAACCGAAAACAAGATTGTCCACGGTCAGCGCATGCATTACCTTCATAAAGACCTTATCTCCTTGTATTAATAATAGTATAACATCGAAGTATTAAGACGCTGTACTATATGCTCAAACTTCCACCTAAAAGTAAAGAGTCAAATCACTAACCAAGGCGTCTCCCTATGTTTTTACGGCAATTAACGGCCATCATATGTCTAGCACTTGTGCTGTTGAGCAATTCTGTAGTTGCCCAGACGCGGCCGAATATTCTATTAATTATGGCTGAAGATATGAGTGCGAGAGTAGGTGCATTTGGTGATAATGTCGCTGTCACACCTAATCTTGATCGTCTCGCCCGGATCAGTGTTCGCTATCCCAATACCTTTACGACCGCCGGTGTTTGTGCCCCCAGTCGCGCTGCTCATATACTCGGAGTGCATCAAATGACTGTGGGCGCTCAGCATATGCGCACCCGCTCCTTTAGAGAGTCTGCCTACCGCACTGTCCCGCCTGCGCATATCAAAGCTTATCCCGAACTATTACGCCGTAAAGGCTATTACACCTTCACCAGTAGCAAACTAGATTATCAGTTTAGCGATACCTCAGCAGGCTCTGGACCTTTTACGATATGGGATGACGAAGGACGCAGATCGACATGGAAGGGCCGAGCTAATGGTCAGCCGTTTTTTGGTTTTATTACCATCAAGGAAACTCACGAGGGCCAAATATTTCCCACTACAGCAGCGAAAAATAATGCCAGAGGCAATCGCTCTCAAATAGTTCGACCGGACCAGGTCTCAATCCCGCCCTACTACCCAGATCATCCGGCGATCCGTAAAGATATTGCGCAACACTACAACAATATTTACAGAATGGATGAAAAGGTTGGGAAACTGTTAAATCAATTGAATAAAGACGGCTTAACTGATAGTACCATTGTTATTTGGACTACAGACCATGGCGATGGTTTGCCTCGAGGAAAACGAGAAATCTATGATAGTGGCATCAAGGTACCATTGATTGTCCATTGGCCTGAGAGACTTAAACCAGTCTCCGTTGACAACAATACTGTTGACCAAAAACTGGTTAGCTTCCTCGATATTGGCCCTAGTGTGTTGACCATGGCAGGGCTTGCTGTACCCGAGTATATGCATGGCAGTCCGCAGTTAGTTCCAAATGCAAGCGCCAAACGAGATTATATCTATGCTGCAAAAGACCGTATGGATGAGTTTAACTTTCGCGAACGCGCAGTGCGTGACAGCCAATTTAAGTATATAAATAATCAGCTCCCCGGTGTTCCAGGTGGTCAGCATATTGCTTATCGAGACCAGATGCTGAGCATGCAGACTCTCTGGAAGCTATTCGCATTAGATGAGCTTAACTCGACTCAACGTCTTTGGTTTCTGCCGCGGCCAACCGAGGAACTATACGATATTGTTGCCGACCCTCACGAGGTCAATAATCTTGCCAAATCGAGGGTATACGCAGATCGCTTGGCGCAAATGAAAAGCGCACTGGCTAAATGGCGCGATGCGATTGTCGACTACAGCGACACTTCTGAATTAACCATGGCTAAAGCATTTTGGCCTAATGGAGAACAACCCATAACACAAGCGCCACAGATTTTAATTGATCAGTCTGGCACTGTCAGACTTGTTCCAGCGGAAGTCGACGATTCAATGGGCTATCGCATCAATGATGCCGCTTGGAGTGTTTACAACGGCCCTATTGTTATTACAAAAAATAGTCGTATTGACGCTAAGTCGGTTCGTTATGGATGGGCTGAGAGTCCATTAGTAACAGTCTCTCGGCCAGCAGCGAATTAATCACTAGAGCTTAAGTGTCTTTTCGATGACCACTAATTTTTGTGATCATTGCGGTGATTGAATCGCGTGCGTAGGGTTGGTTAATCGACCAAACTTGCTGGGCAGTTTCAAGGTTGATAATTTCGTCATGGTTGTTAGTTCCACCTGCCTCGCGCAAGGTCTGCTTCGTTCGGAGTAATAATTCTTTAGGGAGATCTCGGATATTGTCGGTAAAACTAAATGCTTCTTCTTTTAATGTGTCTTGAGTAACGCATTTCCAAGCCAGCCCCCTATTCACCGCCTCTTTACCACTCAGTGACTGAGAAAAAAGTAGCATACCAGCAGCAGTATCCCAGTTCGCAAGTTGGCGCAACATCCAAGTATTACCACCCCCTGGGTGAAGACCGAGCCCGAAAAACCGCGGCTCAAACCGTGCCTTTTCTGTAACAATTCTCACATCACAGCCAACTGCCATATTAAATCCAGCCCCTACGGCAGGGCCATTCACTGCCGCAATAGTGGGGAGTGAGCACTGGGCAATGCAAAGAAACCCACTGTAGATATTCTCAAGCATCAATTTGTCAGCTGTAATATCCCCAAGTTGACCGCCAGCGCAAAAAGTTGGTCCGTTACCCGTGACGATAAGAGCTTTCACATTGGGATGTTTTTCAGCTTGGGCGACAAAATCGACAATCATCTCGCAAACTTCAAAGGTCAGCATATTCCGCTTAGCAGGATTATTGAGGGTTAATAATGCAATATTGTCACGAATTTCAAACAGTACCAGAGACATTGAACGGCCCTTGTTGTTAAAGTTGCGTAAGGATACCATTTACGTAAATTAAAGTGTCTACCCAAGAGGTTTGGAGTAATGGATTTAGAGCAAGCTGCACCAATACCTATCAATGCTAACGAATTGGTGGCTCATAGAGGGTATCGGGGTAAATACCCTGAAAATACTATTCTATCTTTGAATAAGGCGATTGAACATGGCGCCCTATTTATTGAGCTTGATGTGCAGTTCAGTAAGGATAAGTTGCCGATTATTTATCACGATACCGATCTGAAGCGAGTTAGCGGTCAAGATGGCTCTGTGTTTGAATCAAATCGAGATTCTTTGTTAGCCATTTCCGCTTTTGAACCCGGCAGGTTGGGAAACAGATTCATTGATGAAACAATTGCCCCTCTTGAGGCGTTAGTGGGCACATTGCAGCGGAATCCTCCAGTAATTGCCTTCGTAGAGATCAAAGAGGAGTCTATTGAGCATTGCAGTCGAGAGTTAATGTTACATACGATACAGCGAATATTAGCGCCGGTTGCAGAACAAACCGTAATAATGAGCTTTGACTACCTGCTGGCTATCATGGCCCGAGAGTCACACTGGCCTCTAGTAGGTTTAGTCCTTAAATGCTGGGCGGATCTAGAAAGCCAAGCAGTCGGGGACGCCGCTGCTGATTTTATCTATGTTGATCACGAGATTATTCCAGAAAACTATAACCTGCATAGTAGTGACGCGCTGAGTGACGCAACGTTAGTTGCCTACGAAGTAAGTGACCGAGCTCTGGGATATAGACTATTGGCACGTGGCGTTGATATGCTAGAAACCTATGAGTTAGAAGACCTAATGGCGCACGATTAAGTAATAATATCGCCTAGCTTCGCCGCCACTGAGTCCCTATCCTGCTGTCTTCTAGAATAACGCCCTGGTCAAGCAGCGATTGACGTATTTGGTCAGCGCCAGAATAATCCTTATTCTCCTTTGCTTGCTGCCGCTGGGTAATGAGCGCTTCAATGTCTTGCTCACTAATGTCTTCTGAGCCTCTCGCATGGGTAAACCACTGCTCTGGGTCTTGCTGCAACAACCCCAGAATGTCCCCTAAAGCGAGTAACTCCGCCCCTATAGCGCGCTGTTCATCGCCCTCAGTACTATGCATCAGCTTGGCCAACCGGTGCAGTTCACTAATCGCCATCGGCGTGTTCAGGTCATCAAGCAGCGCTTTATAACCAGCACTGCTCTTATTTAGTTCTGGTTGATCGGACTGAGTACCGCGCAAATACCCATACAAGGAATCCAATGATCGCCAGGCGCTATCCAACAGCTCAGCACTAAAGCTCTGCTCAGAACGATAATGAGCTGACAGAATCACGAAACGTAATACCTCCCCAGGATAGTGATCTAACAGATCTTTAACCATCCGAAAGTTACCCAGAGATTTAGACATTTTTTCGCCATCAATGTTAATAAAACCATTGTGCATCCATATATTAGCCATTGGCTTACCATCATGAGCACAGCAACTCTGGGCAATTTCATTTTCATGATGGGGGAAAATAAGATCTTGCCCGCCGGCGTGTATATCAATAGTTTCACCTAGGTGTTTCTCAGTCATCGCCGAGCATTCGAGATGCCAACCCGGACGACCTCTGCCCCAAGGGCTATCCCAACCTGGCTCTTTGTCACTCGAGGGCTTCCACAGAATAAAGTCTCCTGCATAACGTTTATAGTCGGCTACCTCAACGCGCGCGCCAGCCAACATGTCATCCAGCGATCGGCCCGATAACTGCCCGTATTTTTCCATAGACTCGACTGCGAACAGCACGTGTCCCTGAGACTCATAGGCGTGGCCCTTATCAATCAAAAGGCTTGTCATACTGATCATCTCTGGGATATGTTGAGTGGCATAGGGTGTAATGGTGGGCTCTAGATTGTTGAGCGCCTCCATATCATCGAAATAGGCCTTGGCATAGCGCGCAGAGAGAACTGAAATATCTTCGCCAAGTTCGGCCGCAGCATTCATTATTTTATCGTCGATATCAGTGATATTACGAGCGTAAATAACGTTTGGATAAACACTATTTAGCACGCGATAGAGCGTATCAAAAACCACCACAGGTCTCGCATTACCAATGTGAACTCGGTTGTAGACTGTGGGTCCACAGACATACATAGTGACCCTGCTGAGATCAATCGGTTTAAACACCTGTTTCTCACGGCTCATGGTGTTGTAGAGCTGCAATTCAAGGATATTAGTATCAGTCATTCTATGCTTTCCAGTTGTCTCTAAGTCCAATGGTACAGTTAAAGATCACGTTTTCTATTTGATCTATATCACGTGTGAAATACCCTTCTCGCTCAAACTGATAATGATCACCCGCAATCGACCCGGCGAGACTCGCCTCGGCCTTACACCCGTTAACCACCGTTAACGAATCGGGGTTGAGGTGGTCGAGAAAATGTTGTTCTCCCCTATCAGGATCAGCCTGATTAAACAAACGATCATAGAGATTCACAGTACAGTCGACAGCACTGCACGCGTCAACCCAATGTATGACGCCCCGAGCTTTAATTCCTTCCGGTGCGTCTTTGCCGACCGTGTCAGGAACGAGTGAGGCAATGACTTCGACTATCTCATCAGCCGTATTTTTTACCACATCATCAGCCCTTACTATAAAGGCCCCACGTAACCGAACATAGTCTCCAATGACTAGGCGTTTGAACTTTTTCCGCGACAGGCTGACATCTTCGCTAAAATCGCTTTGATCAATATAAAATTGATCACCGAAAGTGAGCGTACGCGTGCCCATATCATCCCTATTGGGATGATTTTTCACGTCAATCTGAGCATATTCTTGCTCAGAATAATTACTTAAAGTGACCAGCAGTGGCTTCAGCACGCACATAGCCCGTGCCGCATTGGAATTTAAGTCATCGCGTATGAAATGTTCAAATTGGGCAACATCAACAATTCCGTCAGTTTTTGCCACTGCGAGGCTATCGCAAAAGTTTCTAATAGAACGCGCGCTCACGCCGCGCCGCCGAAGTCCCGAGATTGTTGGCATACGCGGATCATCCCACCCAGACACATGTTTGTCGTCCACCAGTTGTTTGAGCTTACGCTTGCTGGTAATCGTGTAGTTGAGTTTCAGTCGACCAAATTCATATTGATGAGGAATCGAAGGCAATGGAAGATTTGCGGTAAACCAGTCGTAGAGGGGTCGATTTGCGGCAAACTCTAAGGTGCAAATCGAATGACTCACGCCTTCGATGGCATCCTCCTGTCCATGAGCAAAATCATAAGATGGATAAATATTCCACTTGTCCCCTGTGCGTTGGTGAGCCATCTTTTTGATCCGATACAGCACAGGGTCACGCAAATTGATATTCGCCGATGACATATCGATCTTTGCGCGCAGGGTCATTGCACCCTCAGCTATTTCTCCAACACGCATGCTCTCGAGTAAAGCTAGACTTTCTGCTGCCGGCCTTTCTCGAAACGGACTGTTAGTCCCAGCNTNAGTCAATGTGCCACGTAATTCACGCATTGCTTGNGNATCAAGCTCGCAAACATAGGCCTTATTATCATTGACCAGTGTGATCGCCCAAAGATAGAGCTGGTCAAAGTAATTCGACGCATAGCAAGGCTCACCCACCCAGTCATAACCCAACCAACGAACATCTTTAATGATAGCGTCAACATAGGCCTGATCTTCTTTTTCGGGATTGGTGTCATCAAATCGTAAATTACATTTGCCTTTGTATTGGTTGGCCAAGCCAAAATTTAGACAGATCGATTTCGCGTGACCAATGTGTAGAAAACCATTAGGCTCTGGAGGAAAACGAGTAACGATATTGGTCACACGGCCAGCCTCAAGATCATCATTAATGATCTGCTGGATAAAATTTGTTGGTTCGTCTATATCAGTCATAGGGTTTTTACAGAGCTTATCGGAAAGAACTCTATTATAGCGCCAGCATAGAGCCTTATAAACAAAAAGCCGGTGATCTGGTTATTTTTATTCCCAACCAATCAAAAACGCATGTTTAATACTAAAGATTTGTTTTAATCCTTTTCATAAACGCCTAAAATAGCCGTAGAACTAAAACTAAACTTAAGGAATTGAAATGATTACATTTCGCACCAATATGGGCGACTTCTCGATTGAGCTCGACTTCGACAAAGCTCCCATCACTGCGGCCAATTTTCTGCAGTATGCTCGCGATGACTTTTATACAGGGACCGTGTTTCACCGGGTAATCAATGGTTTTATGGTTCAGGGTGGCGGGATGGACTCCGACATGAATCAGAAAGCCGGCCGTGATCCCATTGAAAACGAGGCCGACAATGGCCTCAAGAATGAAATCGGCACGCTTGCCATGGCTCGTACCGGCGATCCCCACTCAGCTTCATCGCAATTTTTTGTGAATGTTAGCGATAATGGTTTTTTGAATCATAGCGGTAAGAACATGCAGGGCTGGGGCTATGCGGTATTTGGTAGAGTCGTTGAGGGTATGGATGTTATAGACAAGATTAAAGGTACTCCCACTGGTAACCGCGCTGGACACCAAGATGTGCCGATGGATAGCATCGAGATTACTGAGACCTTGATCAGCGATGCCTATGCTAATCAGTAGAGCGATATTCTAATGGCGATTCTTTTTGTTTCGGACATTCATCTCTCACCTCAACGCCCGACTATTGTTCGGGCGTTTTTGCTTTTTCTAAGCCAGCGAGCTCACCAAGCGGAAGCACTCTACATCCTTGGNGACTTGTTTGAAGCCTGGATTGGAGATGATGATCCTTCTGAATTGGCAGTGTCTATAAAAAGGGCATTAAAGCAGCTCTCAGATAGCGGCGTACGGATTTATATCCAAAAGGGAAATCGTGACTTCACGCTGGGATCACGCTTTGCTAAGGAGACCGGTGTAAGCCTCTTGCCAGATGAATACATGCTTAGTTATCTTGGCCATAATGCATTACTGATGCATGGAGATTCACTGTGCACTGATGATATTGACTATCAACGATTCCGTAGAAAATCTCGCCATCCAATATATCTATGGTGTCTGCTCCATTTACCATTGATTCTGCGTCAAAAAATCGCCTCCAACTGGCGTAAGAAAAGCGCAGCCGCCAACAGTAACAAAGCCGGCCAGATTATGGATGTCAACGCCCATGCGGTCACTGAGGTTATGTCTAAACATAATGCCCAAGTGCTCATTCATGGTCATACCCATCGTCCCGCCACCCATCAACTCAATAATAAACAACGAATAGTGCTGGGTGACTGGGACCAGAACGGCTGGTGCTTAACCCTGAACGCCGAAGGATTTAAGCAGGATTCGTTTGCCGTGGTTTAAAACTCCAGAAATGCCCCATTGTTGATTAATCGGGGTAGCTATCTTCTGGCGTATCAGTATCATTGATGCTAGAACGTTTATGACTTCATTAAAAAGGAAAGAAACTCATGGAAACTGAAAAATATCGCGGTAACAATTCGATCAGTGGCATTCAGTCCACGGCCCTTAGCCCTGAGGTCACCAAGGTACTCCGTAGCACATATATGCTGCTTGGCACTACACTTGCCTTCAGCGCCCTGATGGCCGGTATTTCAATGGCCATAGAAGCCCCTCTTTTTGGCTTATTAACGCTACTCCCCTACTTCTTATGCCTGTGGATGGTTGAAAAGAACAAAAACAACTCTAAAGGCCTGTTTTGGGTATTTGCATTAACCGGCTGGTTAGGATTCACACTTGGCCCCATCCTCAACACGTATCTTGCCGTGAAGGGTGCTGACACAATAGTACTGGCCTTAGGGTCCACTGCTTTGGTGTTTTTTGCCTCTTCCGCCTATGTATTGACCACCCGTAAAAACCTTAGCTTTATGACCGGGTTTTTAATGGTCGGTCTGTTAATCAGTTTTGTGGCAGCCATTGCCAACGTGTTTTTGCAGATTCCCCTGCTCTCACTCACGATTAGCGCGGTAGTTGCATTTCTCTCCGCGGGCATCATCATGTGGCAGACCAGCGCTATTATTCATGGCGGAGAAAGAAACTACATCTCTGCGACCGTCATGCTTTTTGTCATGATCTATAACCTGTTTTTAAGTCTTCTACACATCTTCGGAATTATGGGTGATGACTAAGTAAAAAAGTATACGTTTAATAAAAAGCCCTGTTTAATAGCAGGGCTTTTTTCTTTGGCCGCATAAATCATGGCAATGACACATAATTATCTTGAATCTCTCCCCCATTGGTCGCTCGACCAAGCCACTGCCATAGCGGAGACGTCCGGAATTCAGTTAGGTGATGATCACATCGCTATCCTAGCGATTGCCCGGGAATTTTTTGATGACTATGGGTTTTCCCCGTCGATGCGTCCTTTGTGCAAGACACTGACGATGAGTTTAGGGGTAGATAAGGGTCGCAGTATTTATTTAAACCAACTATTTCCTGGCAGTCCTGCAAAGCAAATTGCCCTACTGGCTGGCCTTCCGAGGCCTAAAAATTGTCTTTAGACCGAGGTACCACTTAATGATCTTAAGTCAGCAGCACATTACAGCAACACCAAAAGATGCGACCAGATTAAGTATCGATGAAAAGACTGTATTCATGTCGCAACTACCTGGATGGCAGATAATCTCGATTGATACTATTGAACAATTATATAAAAGCTACACGCTCAAAAACTTTAACGCGGCGATGACCTTTGCAAACAAAATTTCGATTATCGCCGAACAGTGTGATCACCATCCGAGACTTTCGGTAGAGTGGGCAAAGTTGTCCATCTATTGGTGGAGCCACAGCATTGGTGGCCTNCATCTCAACGACCTCGTCATGGCAGCGAAAACTGATGAGATTTATAACACTTTATGACTTCTAAGCAAATGCTCGACAAACGTTATAGTGATCACAACTATCAGCAACAATTGGATCAAAAGGTTACTCGATTTCAGCAAGAATTGAGCCGCTTTGGTGATTATCCGATTCTGATACATCCTTCAAAGCCACTCAATTTTCGCATGCGTGCTGAATTTAGGATTTGGCACGAGAATGGCGCCGCTCACTATGCTATGCATAAACCTGGAGAGAAAAAGCCCTATATTATTACCAGGTTCCCAATTGGGGGACCCTTGATCACGGCACTTATGAGCCCTCTTCTCGAGGCTATTAACGCCAGTCACATAATCAGCCATCGGCTATTTAGTGTGGAATTTTTGACTACCGACAGTGGTCAGTCTCTGGTTACTCTGATTTACCACAAGCCACTTAATGATACTTGGCAGACAGAAGCTGAAGTATTACAAGACCAGTTATCCATTTATATTATTGGAAGAAGTCGAAAGCAAAAAAGAGTTTTAACCCAGGATTTTGTCACAGAAAGTATCCTAGTTGGTGGCCGTGAGTACCGCTACCAGCAAGTGGAGTCCGGTTTTACACAGCCCAACGTTAGTATTAATGCCAATATGCTGACCTGGGCAAGCGCATGTTGTGCAGACGACAATCAGAACGCAGACCTGTTAGAGCTATATTGTGGCAATGGTAACTTCACGGTTGTTCTGGCGCAGCACTTCAAGAATATCTTGGCCACTGAGGTCTCCAAGGTGTCGGTAGCTTCCGCTGAAACCAACTTTTTGCTGAATGGCATTGATAACATCACAGTTGTTCGACTATCCAGCGAAGAAATTACTCAAGCATTAAACGGCGACCGTCCCTTCCGCCGACTCCGTAATATTAATTTATCCGCTTTCAATTTCTCTACTGTTTTTGTGGATCCACCAAGGTCGGGACTAGATTCAGGCACTGAGGATTTAGTGGCTCGATTCGATAAGATTTTATATGTGTCCTGTAACCCAACAACGTTGATAAACAATCTTAGTGCATTATGCAAGACTCACGACATCGTCAATGTTGCGGCTTTTGACCAATTTCCATGGACCGATCATCTTGAAACAGGTGTATTTTTAGTCCGTAAAGACTCAGCTTAAGCGTAATTTGGAGAGGAAATTCGCGCCCGCTGCAACAAATTCACTATAATCTTTTTCTATCTTCTCTCTCTCTCCCGTCAACCGCTTTTGTTCAGAGCGCTCCAGTAGTGCCCAATCTTCTAGAATGGGGATATGCGCCGTAGCCTCTGCAAGCTGCTGAAATACTCGAAAAGACTCTGATTCCTCACTGCTAGCGATAATTTTTTGAGCCAGAAAAGCAATACGCATGGCTGCCTCTGTCTCCGAAAGATCTTTCTGCAATAGGGCGCGGGCAATGATCTGCACAGCCTGCCTGGCATCACGATCATCATTAATACGCTGTTCCGTTAATTGCTGATCAAGCGCGCGCTGCGCGCGACGCTGTTGTCGCAATTGGGCGCCAAGAAAAATCGCGTAACCCGCAAGTGGCAAAATTAACAAACCACCAATAAGAACCCAGACACTACTCAAACCTAGGCATCCTCTTCTGAGTCTGAACCCACTAGGCCATTATCATCGGCGATAGAGAGTAAATTATCGGGCATAGCTTTCTTAGTTTTAGCACCCAACTTCTTCAACTCTTCACTGCGCCGAACCAGATTCCCACGCCCGCTCACCAATCGCTTATGCGCAGTTCTCCAAGCTTCTTGACTCTTATCCAGATGTCGACCGACATCTTCAATGGCCTCAATATAAAGGACAAACTGATCGTAGAGCCCCCCTGCTTTGTCGGCAATAACTTGGGCATTGAGGTTCTGATCTGCGTAGCGCCAAAGGTTCTTGATAGTTCTTAATGTCACCATCAAGGTACTTGGACTTACCAAAATAATGCCGCGATCATAGGCATCACGCATCATATCTGGTGCCTGATCTAACGCCAGCATAAAGGCCGACTCTATAGGAATAAAAATGAGTACGAAATCTAAACTATTTACGCCCGTTAGATTTTCATAGTCCTTACCACTTAAGCTACGTATATGGGCCGTTAATGACGCTAGATGCTGGCTCAGACACAACTTTCTAGTGTCTTCGTCTTCGGCATGAAAATAGCGCTCGTAATCAACCAGGCTAACTTTGGCGTCAATAACAATGTCTCTGCCTTCTGGCAGATGAATAATCACATCGGGGTTGCGACGTTTACCTTCATCATCTTTGAGCGCCACCTGAGTGTCGTATTCACGGCCCTTAGTAAGACCAGAATCTTCAAGTAATTTCTCTAACACAAACTCGCCCCAGTTACCCTGAGCTTTGTTATCGCCTCGTAATGCGTTAGCGAGGCTTACCGCATCCGCAGAAATCTGCAAAGTCTGTTTTTGGAGCTCACTAATCTGTCCGACTAGCTTGTTACGGTCAGCATTCTCTTTATCATAAACGGATTCGACCTGCTTGCGAAAGTCGCCAATATCGCGCCTCAAAGGGCCAAGCGACACTTCGATTGCCTCTTTGCTTTGTGTCGAAAACTTTGCTTGTTTGTCCTCAAAGATTCGGTTGGCTAGATTTTCAAATTCTTTACTGAGAAGCTCTTTGGCATCTTGAAGCATCTTTAACTGCGCTTCGTATTGAGACTGTTGATTTGCCAATTTTTCTTCAAGCACACGATTGGACGCAAGAAGCTCAGGATAACGCTCATCATCTGGCTGCTTGGAGCTTGATCGTCCAATTAAAAAGCCAACAATAAGTCCCACGACGAGCGGCAGGAGCAACAAAACAATAAAAACTGCATTAAAAGAAATTTCCATAACATTATTGTAACAGCCTACTGTCATTTGCACTGATGTTTTGCGATTATATAAGCGAGTTTTTAACTACTGTGCGGAAATACTTTAAATGTTGCCACCTTTAATCGATATCGCTCTTTTCCGCGACGCTATTGAACAAGATTACTTGATCATCACCCCAAATCATCGTCTCGCGGCTAAGATTAGTGAAGCGTGGTCACTCGATTGCCAAACCCGCAATTCTGTCTGGTGCACTCCTAGAGTGTTCGCCATAGATCACTGGCTTAAATACTGTTGGGATGAGCTTCAGGACCAAAATAATATAACCTTGTCGGGTAAGGCTGTCGTTGGCTTACCGCAAAGTCGCTACTACTGGGAGCGGGCGATTAATGAAAACGACCCGGATTTGAGCAGTAAATATGCCAAAATGGTAAGCCAAACCTATTCAACCCTCGAACAGTGGGATCTCACCGTCGATCAAGTGCATGAAGATACGCCCGCAATAACCTATTTACGGCGTTGGAGTAAAAGCTACCGCCAACTGCTTGCTATGAACACCCTTGTCACGCCAGCAGAAAGCTGGCAATCCATATTAAAGGCTTTTGAGGACGGTTTGTTGTCTAGAGAGGGAACAATACTGACCTATGGTTTTCAGTCACAACCGCCTTTGATAAAAAAAATACTCGACACTGCTAGCCCAGAGACTCGATCAATTGAAAGCACTAAAAATAG
>JGI24540J26637_10000178_pt1 | contig 25130 bp, 5 predicted proteins | sample NorSeaMetagenome_FD_26637 | JGI IMG/M metagenome (IMG submission 26637)
TCCCCTCAAATCCAAAATGAATCCCCCTCCCTCGTCCCTCCTCCCCTCACTCCTTCCCTCTGTCCTCCTCCTCCTTCTACTGCGTTCATCCTCCCCCTGCATGATTCAGGGAACCGACAGCGGTTTCTGCGATTATAGGTATCACCCGATGTACTACGCAGTGAACAAGGACAGTCCAAACGGCTGGCAGACGGAGGGCAATGCTCAGGAGCACAGGAAAAACGCCAACAAGATGTGGGCGTATGGGACCGACGGACCGTGCGCCGACGGTTCGGGGCCGACATGTCTCTCCTACTGCGGCAACAAGATATTCAACTACAATGATAACCCTAACAATTACTACGTCCCCTGTGTACCGAGGGACGAAAGCCTTCCCAAGGACAGAAACTTCCCCGGCGGGAGATTCCAAGAGCACACGCCCCGGAAGAAGGACAAGTGGGTCCAGGATTTCATAAATTTCTATGTCAGTGACAGGGAAGAGGTCGAAAGGTATTACGACAGGGAAGGTGAGGGCTGGAGCGAAGCGGCAGCAAAGTATTATACCGCTATCCTACACATAACTAACAACTCTTCCCACGCTCGCTTCGCTCGCGCCCTTCCACTTGTCGCTTCGCTTCTCGCCCCGCTCTTCGCTTCGCTCATCGCAGCCTCTGGACACGACGAATACGACCGAGAGGATTTGCAGGTTGCCCAGCGTTTCACGGAGCCCACCGAGCGCTGCAAGGACGCTTACAACGCCTACTTCTGTTGGGTTAACTTCCCCCGCTGCAACATTCACACTAACGAGTCCCTCCCCATGTGCAGGTCGGCTTGTGAGAACATGTTTGAGATCTGCGGCTATCCGGAGGAGATGTGGAGGTGCGGAGAGGCAGAGTACTTCAACTCCCAAATCGAAAAGAACAATCCGGTGGGCACACCGGAACTTTCCACTGGTAGCATGGAACGTGCCATGGACGAGAGAAAGCGACAGGTTGGCAAGGTGAGCGGCCGTTCCTCCGTCATGGAGTCGCGCGGCGAAAAATGACTAACACTGTCCCCCCTGACTGCAGAAAACAAATTCATATCAGGACAAAATCATCGCGAAGGGCTACCACCCTGCGTACAAGGAAAAGGTGATGCAGAGCGAGGAGCGTAGCGACGACCGTAAACCACACAACACTATAACTAACAACCTTTTGCTCGTCGCTTCGCTCCTCGCAGCTACTTGAGGACGACCTCTTCACCTACACGAGTGGATCTGGGATAGACACGAAATCCTACTTTCCAGGGGAGGGCATTCATTCAGGTTACATCGAGGGCGGCGACACATACCACATGGATTTCTTCCCCGGTCAGCCCTTCAAATCACAGGAGTGCGACGGAGAGGATGAGGAGGGGAACTGTAACGATTTACCTGTCTGTACCCCTGGATTCAAAGGAGCGGGTTACAAGTTGAACGGAGGCCTGGCACTCCTCATCTCCTCAGTGTTCTCCCTGTGTGCGTTAGCGTTCGGGTTTCTTTTCTGAACGACATAAATTGATAGTTTCGCAAGCAAAGAACTCTAAAACTTTTAACGTTACACACGAAGCGACACCCCACGCGACCACTGTGTCGCTAAGCGAGTCATGGTAACCCACAGAATTTCTTGCTCCGTCCTTTACCATCAAGGGATAAAAATTTGTCAAAAAGTTCACCTAGGCAACAAACTGCCAGTCCCCTTTGACCCCACCTCCTCCCCCCCTTGCCATCCTCACCACCCCACCAATGGCCGATCCTTTCGGGTCTGACCCCTTCGAAAACTTTACGGATTCTCCCGCTCCGTCCTTCCCCTTAGAAACCCCCCGCCCCACCCGAAGCTCTCCTTTATCTGCTGCCATTCGTGGGTCAATTACAGCTTATCTCGATCAACCCCAAAGTAGCGGGGACTGGAACGTAGAGGAAGAGTCTCCTGACTCACGCTGGTCAGATTTTGCCGAAGGTCGCCCCACAATTCACTCAGGCGCCCATCAGGACCCTGCATGGACAACCCCTGCAATGGATACCTCGGATATATCGCAGCTAAGTGCTGTCCCCTCGAGAGTTAGAGCCCCAACAGCCCTCAACTACGTCCCGTTCTCCTCTTCACGTCAACGTCAAGCTGTTCCTCCTCCCCCAATACACAGTGAAACCCATGAACACCAGTTTGCAACCTCCTCTCCTCATTTGGTTCCCAACCCTCACCCCACTGTAACCTTCGATCTATTAAATGCGGCAGGACCGCCGACTCCCAAGGTTTTTACCACCAAGAAAGAAACGAAGAAGAAAAAAAGTAGAAAAGGCAAGGGGAAGAAGAAACCTTCGACGAAGAAGACAAATCAGGAGGAGAAGAATCAAATCGCAGTGGAGAAGGAGGCAGCAGCTTCCACCACAACCGTCCCTACTCCCCCCGCTCTTGCTAATGCTCCTCCCTCACCAACGAAGATATTCCTGCACAAGACTTCCATCCCTTTACGCGAGAAAGTCGTCAGGCCGGATGACCCGCTCCAGTGGCGCCCTGGAGGGCACAATGTCCTATCTCCATTCGCAATAGCCCGTCTTAAAAAACTTGCCGACCAGAAGGCCGCCAAGCTTGCCCGGAGACGAGAACAGAAAGCCAACGGGGCAAACCCTCAGAATCCCCCCCCTTCCTCCCCCCCCGATTTGACCCCGTCCACGTCGAACCTTCAGCCTCCAGATGCCTCGCAGATCGATGCCGCCAAGAAGCGCATCCTAGATTACAAGAGCAAGCTACAAAAATCTCAGGAGGATGAGGTGAGCACACGGACCAAGCGATGCGAGGGGTGTCAAGGTTCTCTCTGAAATTAAAATCTAACCCTCCAATTTTTGCTCATCGCTTCTTCCTTTTCATTCCTCGTCCTTCTCGCCTCGCAGCGCCGAAAGCAAAACGCCTTTAAGGAGAAAATCCGATTAGATCACAAGAACCGAATCAAAAGTTCTCGTGTCGCTTACTTGAACAAAACTGCTACGAAGCTCCACAATATAATGAAAACCACCCCCGACTATAACCCGGTTCAACTTCACTCCCCATCCTTCCTGCACGAAACAATGCCGTTTTCACCACCTAGGAATGCAATAGGGCCACAAACACCAACGAAATTGCCCCCCCCTCCTCCTACTCCTTCTGGTACCCCCCAATACGAGCCAAAAACAGAGTATGAGAAGGTTCAACGAAAAATTTCATCTCTCTACGAAGTTAAGACGCCCAAGCCCTCATCTAAGAAGGAGCCACTTGACCAGTCCTCAGACGCCGCGCTGAACTCTGCATCTAAAGGCATTCCCTCCGCAAGATCCCGTGCCAACTCCACCAGGAGCGACACTGACGTTGACGACGAGCCGCAACGGAAGTCGTCAACAATCGCCCTGCAACGCCTTTCTACCCTCGCCATTGATAACATCGCTGGGACGACTCCATTAGACCCCGACTCGGCTTCGGAATCCGCGTCGAACCCTTCAACATCAAATGCGCAAGTTCATCGATCGTCCTCGACAAAGTCCTTTGAACACGCCTTGGTCATTGGACTTCCTGACGACATGATACAGCAGGCTGTCGAGGCATCTGACTACGGTGTGTACGACCCACAGATTCTGTCATCTTTCCCCCCCGACAAACCTCTGGCACTCGAGGCATTGGCAGACTTTGTCTTTCCTGCAGGGTTGGAACTTAAAAAGGTCCTGAGCCGCAAGAAGACAGCCCTTGCAATTCCGGGCGTTCATAACGCCAAGGAGGTTTGTCTCCTTTTCGATACCACCGCCACTGACTTTGATAACTCTGATACTGATAGTTTGAGCTCGGATGACGAAGAGGAGTGGGCCCCACGCATAAAGACCTCAACCCTCTACGGAATTTCCCTAACCTTTACGTACACTAAGACTATCTTGGTCAAGTCTACATCTTCCTGGACCCGTTCTTCCGAATTGATAGCTGTTCAGGTGGAGGTTCCTCGGACAATCCTTATCCTGTCAAGGAATGCATATTTGCCGTTGCATTTCTCAGTACTTCGCCACTGTGCTGCAGTGTGGGGAAGTTGCGATCAGGACAAGTTCGACTTTCCAGCGGCCTCGAGAGAAGTTAGCAACTTCGCTTCCTTTCCTCCCCCAGACCCTCCCAACGCTTCTGCTGGCCGGTCAGGGAGGGATAGTCCTACAAAGGCCAGGGGATTCTCTTCTTTCTTTTCTTCGCAATCTGGCAAACTTGCAGACGACCCTTTTGCAAACCCCTCCGCACCTCCTTCAACACCGACGCCAGGTGCCGAGCCTTCCGGTAATCCTTTCGATTTTGCCAACACCCCCGATTTCCAAACTGAGGAAGAAAAGTCGTTCTTCGCATTTCTTACCCGCTATCAAAACTTAGCCATGCCGCAGTCGTCCACCCAGACCATTCGGTTCCAGCTTGATCCTGCCAAGGATGCCAATGATCCCCTGAACACGGTGAAATTCCGTCGAATTCGCTCTATCGATTCCATGAGCATCCTATCTCCCGACGGAAACCCTCACACTACGCAATCAGTTGCAGACAGCTCTGTCGACATGATTCTGGAATGGGCACTTCCGACTTTGCTAAAGCATCTGAGTCTGGATAATCTGTTGATATTGCTGGGTTGCGCCCTAACGGAGATGCAGGTGGTATTTTGCTGTTCAGACGTGTCAACTCTATCTTGTTGTGTTACAGCATGTGTGTCACTGCTGCGCCCGCTTAAGTGGGCGTGTCCAATAATTGTGACACTCCCTACATCCTTGCACATTTATCTAGAGTCTCCAGTTCCTGTGGTGCTGGGCGTCACTTCCCTCCCTCCTGACCACGAACCGCCTACAGGCCAGTTGGTGGTGGATATTATGAAGAATAAGATTTGCATGAACAAGGAGGAATACGCACAGTATCACACTCTCCTTCTTCCAAAAATGTCTACCCTCCACCACGACCTTAATCCACACGCAGAGAGACTCGAGAACGAAATCGGAAGCTTCTTATCGGACCAATCTTCTCAAAGATCGCCGGGCGCGAAGAATTTCATCACAAACGCATCCAGGCCCCTAAGCCCTGCTTATGAATCAGGAGAGGTCGCTTCTGCAGTGCTGCTATCGATGAAGCGCTTCGTCAATCTTACTCGCAATCATACTGAAATGCTAATCAAGACCGCTGTCGAGCTGGAGGAAGAGCGCGAACAACAGGCCGAGGAAGAAAAGAAGCTGGGAGGCGCTGAAGGAGGAGTTCAAGGCATCACGCCAACCAAGCGCTCTTCCATTAGCAAATTCAATGAGAGGAAGTGGTGGGAACAGCGCCTAGGAGGGGAAGCTGGCATCGCATTCATGGATCGCATGATGGAAACGCAAATGTACAACTCCTACGTTTTTGACATGAAGTGCAAACTCAGGAGGGAACAGAGGAAAAGACTGTGCAGCTACAACACCTTCAACGACGGAGACGAAGGCGATAGGAGCAGCGTAGGGAGCGTGACAGATTATAGCAATCAGCCTCTCGTATCGAGGCAAAGGGGGATAGGCAGGAGGAGGGCAACGGCAACTTTCTCAGACAACTTTCACAGCAGAAATAGCGCAACCGAAGACATCATCGGGAACGCGATGAAATTGGATGCCGAGGCGGCAGTGAAGATGGCACAGTCATCGAAGAGTTCAACCTTTGACAGGAGGTACAGCGCCAAAGCCCTCAAGAGGAGAAGTGTTGCCATGGGCATTGGCCTTGGTTTCGGAGGGGCCGAAAGGGCAGGAAGGGGGGGCGGAGATAAGAAGCCGATCGAGGTCAGGAACGAGCTCGACAAGAAAAAAATCTTAGTTGACTTGATGGAATTGATGATTAGCGGTAACATATCGGAGGAGAAGGCTAAAAATAAAAAGGGGGAGGCAGCAGCGGAAGAGAAGGAAGAGGCCGAAGAGACAAAAAGCTCTGAGGAGGAAAAAAAAGTCGACGTCGACAAAGACGGGAAAGAGAAAGCACAATTCTTATGGTGTAATGGCATGTGCGAGGGAGCAGTAGATACAGAATTCTGCACCATGCTTTGCGTCAAGATGTGGCAAGACAAATTTATCAAAACTCAGATCCAGTCACCTTTCGTCCGAAAGGGGAAGAAGAGCAAGAAAAAGAAGAAGAAGGGCACGACGACAAGGGGAGAAATCGAGCCGAAGACGTCATCGTCATCTGGAAGGATCACCAAGAAGGGGCCTTTTGATTACCCCTTTCCTCTCGGGGTTTCACCTACAAACAATTCTCTTACAAAGAGACCTCCTCCTATTGTTGTCGAGAAAGGTTCTGCGGGGGTAGACCGGGTTCATATTAGCCCATCGAGTGTAAGGACACCGCCAAGCATGGCAGCAAACACAGTGCACATTATGCTGACGAAGAGAATTCAGGCGAAGAAAAGGATCCAGGCCGGAAAAATCATCGCAGTATTTATGAAAGATCGCTGTGGCACATTCTTACACGAGAAACGTTTCCAAGAGTCTGTTTTGAAGGTCCAAGCCCTAAGCAGGAGCATGAGAGCAAGGAGGGAGTTTGCCGAGAAGCGAAAGGTTCAAGCCATGGAAGAGGTCGGAAGCGTACTAAAGAAGAGGCTAGAGAGCGGTGTCAAGGCTGAAAAGGATATTGACTGGCTTTTCGAGGAAAGTGAGGCCGAGCACACGGAGAAGGCTCTCATGATGGAGAAACAGCTCGAGCAGATTTTGACAAGGGGGAGAGCAGTTAGTACCCCGNAGGCGGACTTTAATTGGTTGTTTAGAGAAAGCGAGAGCGACATGAAAGTTAAGACGATCTTGGAATCTGAGGCCTTTGAAGAAGAGGTAAAGAAAGCCAGGGTTGACGGGGAGGTGAAGAAGATGGAAGATGAAAAGGCAGAACAAGACGTTGAATGGCTCTTCAGGGCTAGTGAAACGGACGAATTTGTCCTTAACGAGCAAGGCGTTGCCAGTGACTTCTTTGGCTTTGATGGGGAGGCGGAACAAGGTGGAAAGGAGGAATCATTGCGAATTAAGCCTTTGGACTTCAACAAAGAGGGAGTTATAGAGGGCGAGGCGGAGGTAGAGGAGGAAAAGGAAGAGGAGGATGAGAATACTGACGAAGAAGTGGAAAGGGAGGAGGCGGAGAGGAAAGCTATGGAGAGGTGGGAGAGAGGGCAACGCGTCAGAGATGACGATGAGGATGGAGAAGACGAGAGGGAGGAGGATGGGAACGGCGACGACAATGATAATATATACGACAATGATGAAGTTGATGATGAGGAGATGAAAGAAGATCAGGAAGAAGCGGTGAAGGAAGAGCTGAAGGAAGACGAGGACGGAGCGAATGTTGAGGAACAGGAAGATTGGCATGTAAAGGAGGAGCATGATAAGAATGACGACAAAGGGGTGCCGGACCAGACACGTGAGGAAGATTTTTCACCAGACGAAGAAGCACTGCCATCGCAGAAGCCCCCAAGCCTACCGCCATCCCTAAATTCCTCTGATGAATCCTCCACAAACTTTACCGGTCCTGCCGGCCTCAGTGTGGTTAGAGAAGAAAGCAAAGAAGATACCGTCTCGATGGGGGGAAATTCACTAATACCAGAGAGAATTAGCAGCGGAGGCTTTAGCAGTCTTGAAGCTATCGAGGAGGGAGAATTGAAGGACGAGAATGAATCAGCAGCCGTCCAAAGGCAGAGTACATTTTCAGTCGACGAGAAATTTCCGGCCTTTGATTATATGGAGAAAGCCCCGCAAGCCCCGGCTGACAGTGAGAGTGGTTTTGCGAAATTTGACACAAAGGTAGACTCCTTCGATGTGTTTTCCGACGACGGAGCAGATGCTTTTTTCACGTCAGACCCAACGGAAGGAAAGAAGGAGGATGAGAGTGATGGTGCCGATGTTCGGGGAGACAATAGCTCTTTCGAAATTGCGAATTTTCCCAACCCTACAGCGGAGGGTTCATTTGAAGATGCGGCCTTTGATTCCTCGTTTGCTGAAACACCAGCATTCAGGGAGGAAGAGACTGACTCGGCTTTCGAAGCTGACGCAGCGTTCGATGCTGACACAGCGTTCGAGATGGGACCAGCTTTCGAGAAAGAAACTACAAACGAGATAGAGACAGCTTTTATGACTGACCCTGCTTTTGACGCGACATTCGACAATGCATTTGATGACGAGCCGTTGTTTGACCAAGCCCCTTCAGACCAAGCAAAGAATGTTGCTGAAGCGACAACAGCCGAAGGCGCTGATCCAATGACATGGAAGTGCAGCGCCTGCACATTTGATAACAACGCACTGCTTCCTTCGTGTGAAATGTGTGGAGGCCCACGACCAACTCAAGACGAATGGGAAGAAGAAGACTTCGAAAGGCCGGACTTTGGAACAGAAAAGTTTCAGGCTAGAAGGGCTTCGAAACACGAGAGCTTTGAGTGGGATGACAGTGGCGTTGACCAGCAGTTCACCAGGGAACAGTTTGGGGAGGAGGGGGAGGTCAACTTCGACCCGCCAACTCCGAAAAACAATTCTGGAAGAGCCGAAGTCGAGTCACAGCCATGTACGCCAGTATCCGAGGAAATCTCAACCGCCGCGGCTCAATCCTACTCAAAAAGGAGCTCCCCGTCAATTACGGAGGAGGAAACAATCGCCAACGTTTCCAACGACGCGACGTTCCTCAACCTTTTCAGGGCAAGACTGAAGAGAGGATTTATTGTGAGGAAGCACGGGAGGAAAGGTCTGCCTCAGTGGAGGGTTGTTTTCACAAACGAATATAGCTCTCACCTGTTCTGGAGGGACTGCACCCAGGATGAGTTGGACAGCGCCGGAGGGGAGGACGATGGCAGGGACAGCGAGTGGGACGCGGAGAGCAGCTCAGATGAGAGGGGAAGCGCGAGGAAGAAGGCCTCCAAACGAAGAAGGTGAGGCTGAGCAAAGGCAGCGAGGAAATAGGGGTGTGCTGCTCAAGGTTCCTCAAAATGATACGCTAACACCCCTGCTCGTCGCTTCCCTCATGATAGTATCGCCAGGATCTTCACGAGGTACAGAAAGGCAAGGAAGATCGAATTTACGGACATTGAGGCTGTCAGGACGGATGGGGGGACGGAAGTGTTTGGACAGGCTTTAAAGAAGAAGAGGATGGGTAGCAGGCAGGTTGGGCACATGCTCGTCAGCATCATCCTCAAGGAAACCGGAGGTGGGGGCAAGAAGAGCTTGGATTTGGAGGTCTCAAGCCCCGTCATTCATGGATTGTTGAGGAGGGGAATCGTGGGAATCGCAGGAGGTAAAAGTGGGATGTAAATTAGACCCTATATTGTGAACTACATATCAGTTTTGCTTTGCTTTCGTTATGACTCTACAGATCGAGGTAGTTGGAACTCATCAGCAGCTCCAACGCAATCTCAGGCTCGATAGGGAACTCAGGAATGCGCACCTGAGTTCCAGCATACTTGAGCTTGTAGTGGCAGTATTGAATTGTCTGAGAGGAAAGAACGGGGGGGCGGAGGGCGGAAGTAGTGATCACGAAGAGGTGAATGTTAGTTAACAGCTATTAGAGCCATCCTTTCTCCTCCCCTCCTTCGCTCCTCATCCTCTTTCGCTCCTAGTCCTCCTTCGCCCATCTCACCTTCTCTAAGATGGCTGTTTTGATCTCAGGAAAGTTGATCTCCCCCTTCGTAGCTTCAGCAAATCCACCTTCAAGCATAGCACGAATGGTCCCCGACACGCAGGCAACTTTTCTTGTAACGAAGAACTCATGCCCCTCGGCACTATGGAGCGGATTAGAAGAAAGGAGAACAATTAGTAGGTTTGGAGAGATTTAACGGAGAAATTTTAGGGCAAGGGGAGGGAGGGATGGAAGCGGGGTGAGTGGGGAGGTTAAGGGGAGGAGAAAGAGGTCCAGAGAGTTGACCGGAGTTGAGCCGAAAAGGGTCATTATTTCCACCAATTGTAAGATTCGTAACATTTCTTCTATTCTCACCTAATCAACTTGACAAACTCGTCACCACTCTTTGCTTCAATGTCCATTATTTGATTCTTTCAAAGATATCACAACTGGCCTGATTTGGGATTGGGGGAGTGAGGGAAAAGTTTTTGAATTGTTTGGTTAAGTTTGCTGAAAGAGGTTTACCGACAAATTGAATTTAGGCAACAGCTGTCTGACTCCTATGGATCAGCTTCCCAACTATCAGAATGTGGCCTTGGCCTCTGATCTGCTCCCAAATCAAAGGGTTGGCCAAGGTCCCGAGCGAAACCACCTGAAGGGTAACATTTCGTACGTTTCCGCTCGCGATCGCCGCCTTGCGGAGCGCGAGACACAGAGACGCGACAAGAAGGTTATGGAAAATCAAGGAAAACAGAATGCCTACCTAGACTCTCTGGAGGAGGTTCGATCGAAGCCTTCCCTTCCTGGTTTCAACTCTGAACCCAAAGGGCAGAATCTTGGCGGCGCTCTCGGGAGGGCCGTCGGGGTTTCTGCCGGTGGTGACAGGGATTATCAGATGAACGTGGCGCTGTCACGCGCATCTGAGGCCAAATCCAGGAGGGATACAGCTTACGAGGAGAAGAGGAGGAGACACATGGCAAAGAGGCAGCAGCAACAGCAGCAGCAGCAGCAGCAGCAACCTCAGGGCCAACCCGACCAGATGCAACAGCAAATGCTTATGCAGCAGCAGCAGCAGCAGCAGATGCAGATGCAGATTGAGACGCAGCAGCAGAGGCAGCAGCAGGGCCGCTACTCTGAGGGGGAGAACATCCCACCTCAGTTTAGGGGTCAGCACGAGGCCGAACCTTCCGCCGACGAATGGAAGAACGCGAAAAGGAACGCCAAGATGGGAAACATGGTTAGGCCCTCTCAAAACGCCCCTCAGCCACTCATGGTCCAGGCGGCCCCACAGGACGACGGGGAGCACGAAGCCGAAATGACGAGGCAGAGGAGGAGGGAGATACTTCAGCAGCAGAGAGAACAGAGAGAGAGGATGGCCGCCCAGCAGCAGCCACAGCAGCCACAGCAGCCCAATTACGAGAAGATGCGCAAGCAGGTGAGTTACAAGCAAAGCGAAGGGGTACCACTAGAGCCAGCTACTAACTCAAGCTCTCGTCGCTTCGCTCCTCGCCAATCTTAGCAACAGCAGGAGGAATACAGAAGGCAACTCGAGGAGCAAATGAACTCCGCCAAAACTTCCCTCCGCCATCCTTACCGAGCTCCGGCCACGAACCAGCCCCAACGTTCGGACCCTAGAGAGGATGAGCACAGAATCAAGCAGCAGCAACAAATGGAATACCGCAAGCAACTCGAGGAGCAGATGAACTCAAACAAGACGTCCCTCCGCCACCCTGCGCCTCCAACCGCCAACGAGCCATCAGCTCTACCCGCCGAATCATTCATGGACAAGGAGCGCAGGCAGAAGCACGAACAACAAAAAGAGTACAACAGGCAACTTAAAATGCAGATGGAAGAGAACGAGGCGAAGAAAAATGCGGAGAGGGGAAGGGGACGCTCGAGATACCCCCCCTCTGCCCAACAACAGCAAAACCAGCAGCAGCAAAGAAACCAGTACCTGTCCAAGCAAGACTACGCGTCTCAATTGAGGGCGCAGATGATGGAGAAGAAGTCGACTTTGACCAACATGAACGCAAGGGAGCTCCAGAGGATCCAAGAAATTTCTCCCGAGCGCCGCTACAAGGACGAAAGTGCAAGTGTATCCAACAATGGGGGCAGGAGCTATGAAGAAAATGAACGAAGGCAGAAGAAAATGCAGCAGCAAGAGTACGCACGCCAACTGGAAGCACAAATGCACGAGGGAAAGAGACCTCTGCGTAAAGACTTCCCCCTCGAACAGGTGAATAGTCCGAACCGTAACCGCCCAACGACTGACGACGGGTTTGGATCCAACCAGAACGCTAGGGAGAGGAAGAAGGCACAGCAGGAGTATGCCGATCAGTTGAGGCAGCAGATGAACGAAAACGTTAGCAACAAGAGAAACGACAGGAACGGCAGGCAGAACGTACGCATGTTTGCCCCAAGTGCCTCTGCCCAAGACAACGGCGACGACGGATTCGGCAGGAACAGGGACGCAAAGGCTGTCAAAAATGAGAAGGCTGAGTACGCAGCTCAACTTCGTCAACAGATGCAGGATCGGAACCCAATGATTGAGAGAAACGTGCGAGATGGCGAGGAAAATGACGTGAGAACCACCTGGGGGAACGATAAATGGGACCAAGTGAGAGCTGCGCCAAAGCTAGACAAGAGAGCGTACGGGGAGGAACTTCGCCTGCAAATGCAACAGCAACAGCAGCAGAAACAGCGACTAGACAGTGACAACGTTCAGAGAGGAGGACCCGAATCCGACCCTTTTGAACACAGGCAAGACTACCAGAGAGCTCCGATGTCGCCAAGATCTGCAGCCCAGCATAGGGCCAACGTAGAATATAAACTCCAACTTGATCGTGACCAGGAAGAGAAGCGACGACTTCAGGATCATAACGAATTCAACCCCGAGGACCACTCAAAGCTCGACGACATTGGGCACAGTGAGAGAACCGGACAAGTGACTCCTCGCTATCATGCGGGAGGAGGAAATGTCATGAACATGCACGGGGGCGCCCCTTCCGTAGAAAAACTACAGCGCGACAAAGAGAAGCGAGACGATTATCGTCGTGTTCTCGAGGCTCAGATTAGGGAGAAGAAGGAGAGGGACTTACGCAGTCGAGAAGCGCGAGAACGGGACACATCAGGCGGTGACAACCGGCTACCCTGGCAGCGCGATGCTCCTAACATTGCGTCGAATCTGAACCCGGGGTGGGAAATAGGACCTCTTGGTGTTCCAGTTCGCAAGTCTCCCCCAGCCCGTCGAAATTCCCCCAACAGAGGACGTTCTCGGTCGCGATCCCATTCCCCAGGTGGAAGATCCCGCCCCCAGGCCTATATGGAAGCACCCCCAGATGCCGCCGTCCACCAGCAGAGCGCTCAAGAAAAGCACCTCTTCTCAGACCCGATTAATGGGAACCAGGATGACAGGGACCAGTTGAGGAAGAACGCCGAGCGTGACTACAGATATCAGATCGAGGAACAAATAAGGGCCAAGGAAGAGGAAAAGCGAATGAAAAAGGAGAAAGAAGAAGAGGATGACCGCAGAGAGGCAGAAAAGGTTAGGAAGGAGCAGGAGGAGCTTAGAACCAGATTCGAAAAAGAGGAGGAGGAAGCTAGGCTAAGGAAGGAGGCCGAGTTGGTTGCACAAAGGGAAAAGGATGCAGAGGAACACCGTAAAGCTAGGGAGACGGAGGAGAGGAAGCGCCAGGATTTGGACCTCAAGGCAGAACTCAAGGCCAAGAGGGAGATTGAGGAGATGAACAGACAGATCGCTATTGAAAAGGGGGGAGCACACCAGCAACAGCCACCAACCCAGCAGCCTTCGCCGATACAATCACCAAAGGGTGCTTCACAATCAAGGATGCAAGTATTTGAGGCGTCAGGATCATCCATGTCGTCTCATCCGCAGCAGTCCAAGATGGAGATGCTGTTTGGTTCTGGCCCAGGCTCGATCGGAGATGAGCCGCAAATCCCCGGATTCCCTTCCCAGTCTATGCCGCTAATCGCCAGGAACAACGTCTCAAACGTCCAGTCATCTGGCTCCAAAAAATCTTTCCTCGCCTCTCCTGCCCCGAACCACTTCGACAGCGACCGCCTCCAAACGGTTCGCGAGCCAATGTCCGACGACAGTTCCTTCCGGGAACTTAAGGTCGTGGAAAGCCCAACCCAAGGTCACGCAAATCTAAGGTCTGATTTCGGAATGAAGTTGGAGCAGCAGATCAAGGATCTTCAGGAGGCCCAGAAACAGCAAATGCTACTGCAACAGCAAATGTTCATCGCACAAATCCAGCAAATGAACACTAATGTGCAACCCCCACCCGTGGACGAATTAGAAATGACTGCTAGGAGCATGGGCGAGAAATTGGACAACAACAACACCTTTGTGACGGATTTTGACAGAACTCCGTTTGCGACCCCAAAGAGTAGGGCCGCACTGAGTGTTAGAAGCACGTTAACAGAAGACGAAGCTAGCAATGTTGGCGATATCGACGGTGACGGTGCAGAGGACGAGGATTCTGTTGGTGTTGAGGAAGCCAGTGCGGCGGAAAAAAGTGAGACCGAGGAAGAAACTGAAAAGGTGGTGGTAAAAAAGCTGGAAACCAGGCAAGACGAGCCTTCGCCTTCGACAAAAATTGAAGAAGCGAGCATTTTTGACGTTGAACCTGAAGTTGCGTTACCTGTTCCCCATCTTGACAAGGAGACCATCAAGTCTGCGAACTTGGCAAAGTACGAGAAAATGGCGAGGAGGGATGCAGAGAAAAACCAGCAGCAAAGTGCAATGGAACTGGAGCACAACGTTGGAAGGATCGATGGACTTGATTTGCACGGTGCCGAGCATGCTTCACCCTCGAAAAAGAAATCCAAGGGAAGGAAGAAATCTCTCCCTGCAGCTTTCTCCCCTCCTCAAAAAGTCGTGAGGGAGGCCGAAGACAAGGATCCGGAGGAGGAAGAGATACAGCGTCACCACAGGAAGCATGATGTGGGAAGGATCGACGGGCTTGACCTTCAGGGTTATGAGAGTCCTAGCAAGAGGAAGAAGGTGCGCGGTCAGAGGAAATCGGCCAAAGCTGATCTTGCGGGCACTACCGCTGCCGCTGCCGCTGCCGCTGCAGCTGCGGCTGCATTGGCTACTTCTGAAGACGAAGACTCAGACGAATCTAGAGAGCGCCACTACCTGAAGCATGATGTGGGAAGGATCGACGGGCTAGATATCCAAGGGATTGAATCACGCTCTCCACCTCCGAAAAAGAAGCGGGAGCGCAAAAATTCTCTCCCAAATAAGCACTTATCTTACCGTCCGAAGCCCCCGGGTGCCACAGGACCCCTTGCTGGCATCCTCTTCAATGCCGCAGATGAAGACTCTGACGATGACCACAAAGGAAAATACGACAGAAAATTCGAAGTTGGCAGGATGGACGGTTTGGATTTGAGTGGTTACGAGAACGAAGACGATATTGTGGAGTCAGAAATTGTAGGTAGGGATCGTCCTGGTTCTGCGAAAGCATCTTTCACTCCTCATCCGTCAAGGAAGCAGCTAGAGAAAAAGAAGGTCAAGGGCACACCTCACCCTGTTATGACACGAGGAAGACACGATATGACATACGATGTTGGCAGGATGGACGGCCTAGATTTGAGGGGATACGACGAGGAAAGTGAAGAAGAATGGGAAGAGGAAGGCGCCCTCGTGAGGTCAAATAGCGCGAAGGCTAATCTATCTTCGCCCACTCGGGGCGTGAAACCGAAGAAGGGGCCATCCCAGCCCGCAAAATCCAAGTATAACATCAGATTCAACGTCGGAAGGATGGATGGCTTGGATGTCCGAGGCTTGGACGGCGATGACAGCAGTGTTGAGTTTCAAGAAAAACCTCCTCGTGTAAGAAGGCATTCTGCAAAGTCCAAGTTTGCGTCACCGAAGAAGGATACAAAGAAGTCAGTCATCGAAGAGGCAAACGAGGCTATTAGGGAATTACACAACAGAAAGTTTGAGGTTGGAAGGATCGACGGGCTTGATTTGTACGGGTACATGGAGAAGAGAGATAACGACCCTGATTTCATTTCGCAAGAGGTGTCCGGAAAGAGGAGGACAAGAAGAAGTTCAGCGAAGCCCAAGTTTACCTCGCCAAAGCCCCCTACTGTCAGGTTGGAAGATGTGGAGGAAAGGAATTTCTTCAACATCAAGTTTGACGTTGGAAGATTGGATGGTTTGGGGGTCGAAGGCTTTGAAAAGTACAGAAAGAAAGAAGGCACCGATAGGAGGCCTAACAGAGCTGGATCTGCGAAGCCTACATTTACCTCTCCCAGCAGGGTCTCTTTTGCCGATGAGAAGCAGCCTAGGCAGAGGAAGGAGAAGNACTCCGTCAAATATGGAGTACCGATCGAAGGGCTTGATATAGAGGGTGAAGACAGGGTGGTGTACAAGGGACGAAAATCTGCGGCCGCTGACGTCACGTCGAAAAGAGGAAGATCAGCCACCGCAAAGTTTACTTCACCGAATGGGAAGAGTGCTGCCACGGAGGAGAGGAGAGAGCAAGTCATTGACTCCGTTCTCTTTGGAGAGGTAGATCCCAATGCCGCCCCCGAAAACATCAAGGAAAAGTTTGACTTTGCTGCTGGAAGAGTCAAGAGCGCCAGAAGAAAGATGGAAGAGGCCCAGAACAAGCTAATCGAGGAGAGAAATCACGGAGCAGTGGAAGCGCTTGCGACTAAAATTGCATCTGAGGCGTCCCTGAATGCTCAACTGGCCATCGCAAGACACAAGAATGATGCCATGCTCGAGACCATCAAGCTCCAGAAAGAAGACGAGGCGAGGCAAATCAGAGAAGAAGGTAAAAGGGAGATTATAAAGGTCGCAATTGAGGCCGAGAAGAGACAAGCTGAGCTGGACGAGTGGATTTCGCGCCAATCAGTGACGGCAAATGAACTTGAGATCGCCAAGGAGGAAGCACAGAGGATCAACTTAGTCGCAAGGGAGGAGCAGGAGAGGATCAAAGAACAGGCCGAGGCCATGTTAAAAGAAAAAGAAACGGAGCTCAAGTCGCTGATCCTGAAAAATGAAGCCGCGATCGTCACGACAAAAGCCTTCATGATTGCGGAACAGAACAGGAAGGAATATGCAATGCTTGCCGAGATGGAGGCAATTAAGAAGCAACACGAGGCAGAGCTTCAGAGAAGGCTTGAGAGCAGGGAGAACAAGAGGAGGAGCGAGTTGGAGGCCGTCAAGAAGCAGCATGATGCAGATCTGCAGAGAGTCCTTGAGAGCAGGGAGAGGGAAAGGAGGGGTATTGAGCAGCAGTACGAATTAAAATTGGAAGAAAACGCGGAGATTGCCAAGCTCAACCTGCAGAAAGCCCTCGATTCAAAGGATGCCGCATTGAAGGAGATAGACAACACCAAGGAGCAGCACAGGCAAGAAATTGAGATGGCGACAGCTAGCAGAGAGAGGGCGCTCAAGGTTAAGGAGGTGGCCAACGTAGAGTCTCTGAAGAAGAGCAAAGAAGAAGCCGAGGCTAAGTTAAGGGCTCTCGAAGCGCAGGCTGAAGCTGAAATGAGCGAATTGAAGAGCCTGGCTGCCAAGAATAAGGCAGAGGGCATGATAAAGCGGGCTATTGTCGGCAAGAGAGCAGCGAGGGAGAAGGAACTGCTAATCAAGGAGGCACAAAGGGCTGAGGAGGAGACGAGAATCGCCAAAGAGCTCGCCGAGGAGGCAGACAGGCACGCGACAGAGAAAGCAAGAGAGGCAGAGGCCGCAGCCCAGGATAAAATCGATGCTGCAACTGCCTTAATGCAGAGAGAGGCCGATCTCAAGTACAAGGAGCTCGAAACCGCCGGCGAGGCAAGAATGAAGGCGGAGGTTGAAAGGTTGTCGAGGGAGCACGCCATGGCCATGGAGGTCCTGACAAGGCAGAAGGACGAGGCAAGTGATGTTGCCGCTGCAAAGATGAAGGAAGAACAAGAAGCGGAGATAAGGAGGTTGGAGGCCGAAAAAGAAGCAGAGAGGACGAGGCTAGAGAGCGAGAAGGCTGGGGTGAAAGCCGCAGCAATGATGAAGAAAGCAATGTTCAGCAGGGCCGGTTTCAGGGAGAGAGAGCAGCTGAAAAAGGAAGCACAGCTTGCGAAAGAAGCTGCCGAAGAAATCGAGAGGGTGGCGCTTGAGAGGCAGCTTGAAGCTGAGAGGAGGGAGGTCGAATTTGCAATAGCGCATAACGAAAAGATTGAGGCGACTAAGAAAGCTGCAGCACTAGAAGCCGAGGCGCTGAAGACTGAGCTCGAAGGCCAGCTCAATTCACACAAGGAAATTGCGGAGAAGGCCGAAAGGGATAAGCTGGACGCGTTCGAAGCTGCACGAAAGAAGAGGGACGAGTTAGAGAGGGAGCTCGAGAACCAAAGGAGGTCAACTGAGGAGATCAAAAACGAGGTCGAAGAAAAGATAAGGATAAGTAAGCTGAATTTAGCCGACATGCTGCGAAAACAAGAAAGCGACCACCTTGAAAGGTTAGAAAAGATGAGGAGGGAGAAGGAGGAGGCGACTTTGGAGGCACTGAAGCTTCAACAAGACGAGCACTCGGCGCTCCTTGACGAGGAGAAGGCCAAGGGAGAGGCAGAGAAGGCGCGTCTTAACAGCGAAAAGGCGGAGATTAAAGCCAAGGCTCTCATGAAAAAGGCAATGTTTAGCCGTGCGAATTTCAAGGAGAGGGAAAAGCTCAGGAAAGAGGCCGAAGAGGCCAAGAGCGCAGCCGAAGCGAGGAAATTGGAGGCTGAACACACAAAAGTAGAAGCTAAGAAGAAGCAGGAAGAGCTCGAGAGGGTTGCAAGGGAGAAGATTGAGGCCGTCGAAAAGGCTGCCAAGCTTGAGATGGAAGAAAGGGAGAAGACCCTCTTGAACAGCCACAGGGACGAAGTTCAGAAGCTAGAAAAGGAGAAGGATGCGGCGCTAGAAATGACGGCCGCCAAATTGAGGGAGGAGAAGCAAGCTGAGATCATGAGGCTCATGACCGAGAAGGATGCTGAGAGGGCAAGGCATGAGAGCGAAAAAGCCGAAGTTAAGGCCAAAGCATTGATGAAGAAAGCTCTCTTCAGTCGAATGAACAAAAAAGAACGAATTAAGGTCGAAGAGATGGCAAGGGAGGCCGAAAAGAAGGCAAGGGAGGCCGAGGATGTGGTTAGGAGAGTCGAAGAGGAGGCCGTGAGGAGGGCAAAGGAAGTAGAAGAGAAGGGAAAGGAACGTATCGCGGCAGCTGAGCTCGCCGCTAGGCTCGAAGCCGAGGAAACCATCGAGAAACATCGAAGGAAGCTCGAGGACAAGCTGAAAGAGAGGGAGGACGAGCACAGCGAAGCGATGGCTGGGCTAATCAAGGATAAAGAAGAGGCCAAGAGGTTGGCCGAGGAGAAGGTTGAAAAGGAAAGGCACCTTATGATCGAAAGGGGCGAGAGGGAAAGGTTAGCCGAGGAGAAAAAGGCCGAGAGCGAAAAGGCTTCCTTGAAGGCAGCCACGATGATGAAAAAAGCCATGTTCAGCAGGGCCGGCTTGAAAGAGAGGGAAAAGCTTCAAAAGGAGGCCGAAGAGATGTCGAAGGAAGCCGAACGTGTAAAACGGGATGCTGAGCTTGCCCAAGAGGAGTTCATGAGGAAGCAAGTCGAGGCCGAGATCGCTAGCAGAGAGCAGGTCGAAGCAGCGAAGGCCTCTGCTAGAATAGAAGCGGAGGCTGCCGTACTCGAAGCCGAGAGGCTCAAGGAAGAAATGAAGGGCATGACAGTCAAGTTCGAGAGGGAACTCGAAGAGGCGAACAAGGTTGCTGAAGAGAAAGTCAGGGCAGAGAATGAGGCCTACCTCGAGAAAAGAAAGTTGGACGGAGAGAGCGAGGAGGCAACCGTATACTTAACGGAGAGAATGAAGCTCTTGAAGGATGTCCAGGACAGAGAGGAGAGGCTGGGTGGAATGACTGAAGAAGTCGATAGGGCCAAGAGAGAGGTAGTTTTGGCTTCGCAGGAAGTCGACAGGCTCAAGCACGAAGGCGAGATTATGGAATCGGAGCTAGGGCTTAGGGCGAAAGAAATGGACGAAGCAAATGGAAAACAAGAGACCTTGAAGCTGGTGTACGAGCAAAAGCTCAGAGAGCAGGAGGAGAGAGGAAGGGAGGAAGAGGAGCGCTTGAAACTTGGCTTTGAAGGAGCTCTTGATACCGCAAGGAAGACCCACAAAGAGGAACTCGAGGTTCTTAAGGTCGGGCACGAAGAAGCTCTCAAGACTGCTAGGAGCGAGATTGAGGAGAATTTCGAAGCCATGATTGGGGAGGTCGTGAAGGAGAAGGAAAGCGCTGCCAGGGAAATGCTTGAAAAGAAAGAAAGCGAATACACAGCGATCCTCGGCAAGAAAGAGGTTGAGGCGAAAGAGAGGGAGGCTTCCGTGAGGGAGCAGCTCATGAGAGAGAATGCCGAAGCCTTATTGAAGAGGGCTATGGTGGCAAGGAGGAACAGCCTGCAGCAAAAAAAACTTCTTCAGCAGGCAAGAGAGGCCGAAGAAGGCGCTGAGACGGCCAGACTAGAGGTTTTCAGCGCGAGGCAGGAGATGGAGGACAGGATTAAGGAGGTCGAAGTTGCCGGGGAGGAGAGGGTGCTCGCGACGAGGAGGGAGGCCGAGCTCCAGGCTGAGGAGCTGCTTCAAATTAGCCTTCATAAACAGAGACTAGAACACGAGGCTAGAATGATGAAGGAGCAGGCAGATAGAGAGGTGGCGGAGGAGAAGATGAGGCAGGTTTTGGCTCAAGCAAAAGCTGATAGTCTGATCCAGATGGCTATTGGCGAAAGGGTCGGCGCTATAAGAACCGAGGCTCTAAAAAAGGAGAGGGAAGACGCTAGGGTTGTGGTTGCTCTCGCCAACGAAAAGGTCGCTGAAGTAACCAAGATCGCCGAGGCAAGGAGGAGGGAGGCCGAGAGGGCGGGTAGAGACTCCGAGAGGGCTATCAAGGACGAGCAAGAGGCGAGGATAGCTCTCGAAGGGGTCGTGAAGGAGAAGGAACAAGAAGTAGAAAGGCTCAAGGAGGAGGTCGGGAAGAGGGAGAAGGTTGGACTCGAAATGATAAAGGTTGCCCAGGGGGAGACAGAGAAGGTAAAAAGGAGGATGGAAAAGCTAGGCGAGGACAAGAAGAACGAGTTGAAGGAGTTGAGCGAGAGGATGGAAGTCGAGAGGAAGGAAGACGAGGAACGGAGGGAGAGGGAAATGGCAAGAGTTGTGGAGGGAATGAAGGAAGACCACGAGAGGGAGATCGGAAGGGTCGTCCTGGACAGAGAAAGGGCCCAAAGCGAGGTTCTCGACGCAATGAGAGAAGAATACGAAAAGAAATTGTCTGTTGAGAGGGCCGAAGTACTGGAGAAAGAAGCCAGGACGAGGGAGGAAGTCAAGGTTGTAAGAAGTCAGGAACTCATGAAGAGGGTCATGTTGGCCAAATCAGGGGAGGAGGAGGTAGAAGGTATCAAGAAGGAGTACGAGAGAAGCCTCAAGGAGGTTGAAGACGCCAGGGCTGAGGTTAAGCGAGTCAAGGAGGAGAAGGAGGAGGAAAAAAGGGGCTGGGAGGAGGTGAAGAGGAGAGGTGAGGAGGTGAAGAGGGGGGAGCTAGAGGCTCTGAGGGAGGAGGCGGCGACAAGGTTGAAAAAGCTGGCGGAAATGCACGAGGTTGTCTTGGAGGAGATAAGGAAGAGGGGAGAGGATGCCAGCAGGGAGGCTCTCGAGAAGAGCAAGGCCGAGATTGCAGCAAGAATGTTCGCGGAGTCAGCTAAGAAGGACGCCGATGGAGCCAAGAAAGCGGCCAACATGCTCATGAAAAGGGTTCTCGTGAAAAGGCTAGGAAAAATGGAGAAGCGGAGGATGGAGGAGCAGGCGGAGAGGGCCCAAAGAGAGTACATGCAAAAGCTCAAGGAGGCAGAGGAGAGGATGAAGGAACTTGAGCACGCTACACAGGAGGCGAAGAGGGCAAGTGACGAGAGCGTGAAGAGGGAGAGGAAGATTGCAGAGATCAAAATGAAGCAGAATCTCGAAAGGATGCAAAAGAAGTACGAGGGGGAGATGAACTCCGTCGAAAGGAGGCACGAGACGCTCTTGAAGGATGCCGTTTCGAGAGAAAGGGACGAAGCCCAGGTAAAGCTCGACAGCGACATTGCCACCATGCAGGCTGACAAGGCGCGGGTCAAGGCTGAGGCTCTCATGAGGAAGTTTCTGACAAGAAAGAAGTGGGGTAAGAGCTTAGAGGGCATGCTGTCTCTAAAGAGGGAGAGTGATGTCGCGCAAATGGAGCTTAGGGAGAAACTGAAATTCGCCGAGGAGAAGAGATTCGAGGTGGAGGTCCAAAGCAAGGCTAGCGAGGAAGCCATGGAAGAGAAGTATCGTGTCGAGATGGAGATCGCGTCGAAGAAAATCGAAGCTATGAAAGAGAAAATATCGCACGAGCAAGATCTCTTCAGGAGGAGGCTGGACGAGAGCGTGAAAGACGCAGCCGAAACTGCAAGGAGGGAGGTTGAGGGAACGCTGAACGTTCAAATGGCCGCCGAGAAAGTTAGAGTGGCAAGAGGCAGGGCCGTGATGCTACTCAAGAGGGCCATGGGAGAGAGGGGCCATAAAAACGAGCTCAAGAAGGCCAAGGAGGCGGCAGCTTTGGCTGAGATTGATTGGGAAAAGGAAAAGTCGCAGCTGGAAGAAGCCATCAAGGAGGAGGAATCGAGGAAAATCGAGGCTGTCAAGGCGGCTGAGAAGAAGATCGAGGCTGCTGAAGAGCTTGCTAAGGTCAAGCTCAGCGAGGCCGAGCTTGAAATCGAGAAGATAAGGATCCTCCACAAGGTCGAGGTCGACGAATTGCAGGGAGAAGTGGTTAAGACGAAGACGAGGGCAGACCAGGCCGAGAAAGCTTACGTCGAAAGCGTCAAGATGGAAGACGAGGGCAAAGCAAAGTTGGTCGAATTGCAGAGGAATCTGCAGGAGGCGAGGGAAGTCGAGAAGAAGGAGAAGGTTAGGAGGGCGGAGGCCCTGAGGAGAATCCTTAGGCTTAGTGCCAAGGCGAGCGTCGCTGAAAGTAGGGGTGGAGATGTTACGGAGGGGATGAAAGAGGAGGCCAGGAAGCTAGCCAAGGCCAAGCAGACCTTGGAGCACGAGCAAGGAAAGGCTGGGGGGGTCATCGCACTTTTGGAGAACAACGTCAAGAATGCAATGGAAGAGGCAGAAAGGCAGAGCATCGAAGCTAGCAGGTTGGCGTTCGAGAAGGCCGAAGCGGCTGAAGAGGCAGCCAGGGTCGAGAGAGAGCAGCTGCAGAAGAAGCACGAGCTCGACTTGAAGAAGGCCAAGGAGGAACTTGAAGCTGAGAAGGCAGGGAGACTAGATGTCGAGGAGGTGATGCAAAGGGAGAAGGGTAGGATGGAAGAGCAGTTGAAAGCTGGACTGGACAGCGCCATTAAGGCCGAGAGGACGATAGCTAAGGAGCGAGAGGAGAAGATCAGGAGAGAAATCGAGGCCAGGGTGAGGGTGTCAGAGGTCGAAGCCGAGGCTGGATGGCTGAGGAAGGAGGAGGAGTGGGAGAGCGAGAAAGAGAAGCTCAAGGAAGAGAGACTAAAGGAGATGCTTGAGAGAGCAGAGGCTGAGGGCGGTTTCGAGAGGGAAAAGAGGAGGTGGAAGGAGGAGCTCGAGGACCTTCAGGGCGACATGTCGAGAAAGGAGGAAAAGATTAGGGAGGCTGAAGAGCTGGCAGCGAGGAGCGTCAGGGAGCTTGAGGAAAGGATAAAAGAAAAGGAGCTCGGGATGGAGGTCGAGATCAAGCAGAGGGAAAAAATCTGGGAGGAAAGGGCCAAGAAAGCTAGAGAGGATCACAACACGAGGGTAAAGGAGGCCGAAGAGGAGCTTAACGGGATCAAGTCCAGGATGGAGGTCCTAAAAATTGAGAGCGAGGGGAGGCTGGAATCGCTTAAGGAGCAAAACGAGTCGGACCTCAAGGCTATTAAGTTGGAAGAGGAGCGCGCGAGAGAAGAAACTAAACTCGCCGAAGCAAAGAAAAGCGAGGCAAGGCTTGAAATGGTGAGGAAGGAAATGGAGATGAAGGTGAAGAGCGCCCAAAGCGGAGCGGAAGACGAGATCATAGAGACGAAGAGAGAGCTTGAGGAGGCTCGCTTAGACTTTGAGAGGAGAGAGAGAGAATTAGAGGAGGTGAAAGGCAGGGAGATGACCCTTGGGCTTGAGGAGATGGAGGTCAGAATGAGAGAGCTTGAGATCGAAAGCGGTCTCAAGGTCGAGAAAGCGAAGAAGGAGGCCGAGGACAGGCACAGGACCGAGCTCAAGGAAGCTCTCGAGGAGTGGGAATCCGATAGGGTCAAGCACGATCGGGTAAAGCTTAACTTGGAGAAGATGGAGAGGGAAAAGGAAGAGGAGCACTTGAGGCTGGAAAGACAGAGAGCCGAAGAAAAGGCTAGCCAAGTCATTGTAGTCCATGCGAGGAGAAAGATCGGGAGGATGATCAGGAGGGCCGGAGGGGCTGGCGGGGTGAAGAAGGGAAAGGAGATGCACGTGGAAAGGTTGAAGATGGAGCTAGATAGGCTCGAAGTAGAGGCCAAGAGGCACAAAGTAAGAAGGAAAGAGGTCGAAAAGGGGCTGGGAGACAGGGAAAGGGAGCTCGAAAGCGCCAAGAAAAAGTTGGAGGGTATGGAAAGGAAGCTGAAGGACGACAAAGATAAGATCGAAAAGGCGAGGGATGTGGTCGTCGAGGACGAAGAGGGTAGAGAGAAGGAGAGCATTGGCGCGGTCATCTCAGATGGAGCAGCAAGGGACACGGAACTCGCCAGGGAGGCAAGACGGATGGAGGAATTGAAGTGGAAGGCCGAGATTGAAATGGCAGCCGTGGTGGAGAAGAATTTGACAAGAAAGCTTGAGGTCCTCGAGAACGAGGTGGAGAATGCGAGGAACGACGGCGAGCTCGTCAAGCAGGAGCTGGTGAGGGAGTTGAATCAGGTCAAGATGGACGTACGAGAGAAGCACGCCGAAGGCGAGTCACTTGTCGAGAGTCTCGGTAGGAAGAGGAGGAAGAGCTTCGAAGATCACATGGACCTGCAGAAACAGAAGATGGAGAAGGAGCTCGAGAAGTACAAGGAGCTTGTTGGCAAGCACGAAGGTGTCGTTCGGGACAAGGTGAAGGAGGTGGAGAGAGAAATGGGGGACAGGTTGTCAAAAATGAAGAAGGAAATGGCCGATCTTATGAAGGAGGAGTCAAGAGGGAGGGAGAAAGAGTTCGAGGAGAGGCGCAAGGCAGAGGAGTTAAAGAGGACGGAAGAAGAGATTAGGAGGGAGGAGGGAGAAAAGAAGAGAACCCGGGAGGCAAGGAGGAAGAAACTCGGAAAGGCCATTGTAAGAGCTGCGTGGGAGAAGGAACAGGAGGGCAAAGTTCTCGAGCTCATCAAGGAGAACGAAAGGTTGGCCAGGGAGTCAGACGAGGCCAGACTCAAGGTCCAGGAGGTTAGAATGGAGGCCAAGGTCGCAACCGTAGAGGCGGGGAAGAGAGAGGTCGAGACGAGGAGGCTGGAGAGGGAAAGGAGGGACCTCGAGGAGGG
>JGI24540J26637_10000180_pt1 | contig 24947 bp, 18 predicted proteins | sample NorSeaMetagenome_FD_26637 | JGI IMG/M metagenome (IMG submission 26637)
ATTCAAAACTTGTTCTTGAATCAGGAAACTTTGTACCCGGATAAAAAAATATTGTGTTATTTTGCTTTTTATCTTGACGTGGTGCTGGTCTCTGAAATCCCGTTTGCATAAACTTGTGAATAAAATTTTCACAGTCCAACTCAGAGTTCAAATCAAGCGATCTGCCTGACCCGAACTTATGAACAACCAACATGTCTTCGTTGAAGTTATGTGATATTATTGTCGTTGACGTGCACAAGAAATGCTTTTATATGATTGCGAGATTTTCATTCCATATGAATTTATTTTTTTGCAGTTTTAACACTTTTTATTTCTTTTTTTTATTATTGGTACTACATCTGTTGCTCAGAAGAACGCAAAAGTTGTATTCGTTTGTTACCCGCTTGATCACACACTTTTATTTACGAGTTTGTATAATTGCGAAAAGACACATTTTTTTTTAGTAATTTGCAAAAAAACGTCATTCGCAACGTTTCGGATTGTTGCGGTTGTCAAGTTCGCGATTTTGCCAATTATTTGCGATGCTTTGCGAACAGACACTGCGAAGAGACACACGTCGGTGGTGCGCGTGCGGTGCGGTGCGTGCGGTGCGGTGCGTGCGCGCGTGCGGTGCGGTCCCGCTTGATCACAAAATGTGTGTATGCTATTTAGGTGATCGACAATTATCATGTCAAGTGCAGATGAATGTTTCAAAACTGATGAAGAACTGCAAGAGGATCTCGCTGTCGCAATTAAAAAAAGTAAAGATATTGAGCAAGAATTGTCAGAAATTGACAATATTGAAAACAGCCACAAATACCAGGAACATTTTTCAAAATATCAGCAAGAAAGAAATCGTTTAAATGTAAAGAGAAATGATCCAGTAGGTACAAATCCTCAATTCTGGACAGAATTTCGAGATATAGTACAATTCAAGCATAAAAAATTACGGTTACAACAAACGTTGCGAGATCTGAAAACGGAAATTCAAGAGATACAAGAATAATTAAACACGCATGCAGAATTACACAAATTATTGCAAACGTCAGGCAATCCATATTTTGTTAATTTGCAATAAACAAGCTTGATCACACACTTTTATTTGTTTGTTTTTTCTTGTTATTACATCTCAATGTGATAGTCCCGATGTACGTTTGTGGGAATTTTGTCGTATTCACATTTCAATGTGGATAGCCCCGAAGTACGTTTGTGAGAATTTTGTCGTATTCACATTTCAATGTGAACGCGAACGCAAACATTTGTCGGAATTGGAAGCAGCAAAAGAGCGAGAATCAATGTTGCTGACTCGTTTACGTATAGGTGAAGAAAATTTGGAAAAATGTTTAACAGAACTTGCACAAGCAAAAGTAGAAATCGGCGACTTGCAACGTCAACTTTAAACATGCCAATAAAGTGCAGTATTTATTTACTTACATTTCAATGTGGTAGCCCCTCAGCACATTTGTTAACATTTCATCTCGTTTTAAAGCCGTGTCGAGTTGATTTTTCAATTGTTGTATAAGCAGTCTTGTTTCGGTCGTGTTGTGAATCAATTGTGATAACAACGCCGGGGGGCATTTCCTAGATTCGGGGTGCACGTACACAAATTCTGCCTGAGCTCGAGGTGTTGAATGAGGTATCTGAATAGTCAAACCTGGATGGTTGAAATCGATTGGATTCATGTTTGTCTTGTTTTCTTTAATCTTCAACTATTAAAAAAACAATTTTTGAGTATAGTGAATAAAGCGCTCCAAAATTGTTTACAATTGTTTTTTTGCTTGCATTCACAGAATTGAGTCATGAAAAAAAAATGCATGATTTTGTGACAGATTGTACATAAATGTGCTTTTGCAGTATTTACACGAAGTTTCTACAATGCAGAACAGTGCAAATGGTCCCAATTTATCTGAACAGTTACAAGAGTTAAAATCAAAATATGTCCTGACGCGTCGAAATGACCAAATTTTGAAGCGGGCTTTCGCTTGTGAAGAACAAAGAAAAAAACTTGAGTCAGAAAACAAATCTCTTTTTAGACAATTGAATGCAATGTCGGATAAATATGCTAACGTACACAAACATTCGTCTGAAATTCGGTATTCCAGTGACACTTTGATAGTACGCGGGTTGAAACGTCCTCGCACTCCAACCTATCTGTATTTTTGGAATCATGAAAGTTCAATTTGCTTTGCTACAGAGAATGATTTGAATGATTATGATGAAAACCCCAAAACAAAGATTTTTAGACAAATAGACAACTGGAACTTTCATGTTACTGACCAACCTGCTAATAGCATCGACGTAGAATTCCGTTGGAAACCCGGGCTCCATGCTCCAGTACGGGAAATCAACCAGTACGGTGTCACATACGGTCACGAACACATAATTATAACTTACAAAATGTTTTCTGTATTCATCAAATGGTTCAAACAACAGTACGACAAATTGTCTGAAACGGAACAAAAACAACTCGAAATTGACATAGATATAAAAGCTTCTGAACAAGAAATCAGTTATGAATTGAAAGACAGACTGGATTTTTTGGCATACATGAAACAAATTCAATTTCAATGTCCAGTCTGTCTGGATGACATAGACCCGTACGAATTTAGTCGAGATGTAATATTGTTAAAATGTCAGCATCGAATACATGCAGCATGTTACAATCAGCTGCGTTCTCATAGGGGCTCGGAAAACTTTGTACGATGTCCAAAATGTCGTGCCCCTATAGAAACAAAAAAAGATTATACTCCATTGCATGAATATTCTGAATTACGTCCAAAAGAGTTCAAAAAAATGTTTCCGAACCAACCCATGAAATCACAATATTGTGTGCAGCTGTAAAATATTGTTCAATGACGACACGTTTGTGGTGGAATACAAGCTGTGGTTGTGAGAAATGTCATTAAATAAATGTCATTAGACCAACGGTGCACCCGCACAAAAACAGGAGCGCGCCAAATACGAGTTGATGGAAGACACACAGAAAGTGCGCTTGGAAGTGCGCTTGCCACAGCCAGGCACACGCCTGCAGCACGCACGCCAGCGCCGCGGTTGTCCACATGTTGATTCCAAGTGCCTCGTCAAAGCGCATTAGTAATGGCACGACTTATTTATACACAAGTCGGCATGTATAATTTTTGAGATTTAAGAATCATGCGAAATCAGGTATTGGATTCATGTTTGTTCTTTTTCTTTAATCTTCAAAATTGAAAAAAGATATTATAACGCGTCTGCAAAACTTTCGGGGTTGAAAAAAAAAGAAAGAATTACATAAATGCTAAACTCATAAATTTTTCAAACCCAATTGAGTATTTAAAACAAACTTGCACTATGAATTGGCAAAAACTTCTGCTTTTTGCCACCGTGTCCGCGTGTTGGGCTTTCAATGACGCAGAGTATGATTATCATCACCCAACCAACCACATGCTTGTCACGCCATACATCGATGAAATCCAGCAAAATGGGTTTATTTCTTTGTATGGTGATGACAAAAAAGAAAGAAAAAAGAAAAAACGAAAAAGAAAAAAAGAAAAATTGTATAATTGCGTAATTTGCCAGACACCTACGAATAATGAAAGTTATTGCAGTGGGCACCGCATGGCTGAACGAAATTTCAGAACCAATCCCAGCGAGAAAAACAAGAAGCTGTTAGCAGAGCTAGAAGCATATCGGCAGAAAAAAAAAGATGACGAAAAAGAAAAATTGTATAATTGCGTAATTTGCCAGACACCTACGAGTAATGAAAGTTATTGCAGTGGGCACCTGCAAGCTGAACAAAATTTCGGAAGAAATCCCAGCGAGAAAAACAAGAAGCTGTTCGCAGAGCTAAAAGCATATCGGCAGAAAAAAAAAGATGACAAAGCAGCTGCTGTTGAGAGGGGTCCGACATGCAAAAACAAAGACTGCCGCGAGACCGACCCAAAAAAGTTTTCAAAACAAACAGGAAGCCAAAATGGATGGCGTTCATTGTGCAACAAATGCTGTGTTGCAACATATAACGTATGTCACAAGCACACCGAGCAATATGGACAAAAATGCTACAAGAACAGCTGCATTCACTGCAAGCTGGACGACAAAAAAATGCCATGTAACTTGTGTCAGGACAATGCAGCCTGCACCACAACAATTACTTGCCCTGCGCACGCAATTTACGGCTTGAGTTGTAAACGCTGCTTCAGACGCAAAAATCCAGATCATGAATACTCAAGACGGTACCGAGAAAAAGAGGACATATTTCATGCTTTTCTACAGAGCATTCCCAATATCAAGATTAAGCGCAATTTCCATGTCAACGTGACTCTCCCAAGTGGCACAACAGCACCCAGATACGTCGATTTCCGCATTGAAACGGCACACTTCAATATCGATATTGAATTTGATGAAACTCAGCACAATACCATTGGCTACAACACGATCTGTGAGCGCATGCGATCTGATTTGATTTATGAGGCGTCGCGAGAAAGCAACAAGAAGTACATTTTGTTGCGTTTCAATCCTGATGGTTTTACTGGTCAAGATGGTGAAAAATTTCGCTCATGCTTCACATCAAAACCTGGTGCTAAAGTAGACATTTCTGACAAAGCGCAGTGGAAGCTTCGCACATCGTATTTCAAGTCAAAACTTGCAGAATGCATGCAGTTGGACCCGGAAAATGAGGAGTTGTTCCCGTACGTGGAGATTATGTTTTATGATGGGTTTGATACGTCCAAGTTAGATGCGGCAGTGGGTGGTAGCAGCAGTGGCAATAGCAGAAAAAGACAAAAAACGCGTTAATGGAGTTAAAATATTTTATTTACATTCCAACAACGATCGTCTGATTGCTCGTACAGAATAAGAAAGATGATGATAAAGCCGGATCCAACAATCATGTCCACACCCCTCTTCTGGGAATTTTTATTGAATAAATTCAAAATCCCACATAAGAGTATTGCAAAATACACAATGTAAATTGCAAAAATTCCTCTTGTGGAAAATTTGCACCTGCAAGAATTTTCTTGCATTTGCTCAAATCCATTGTTATAAATATTCACATAAAAATATATATATTCGTGAATTTACGTAAGCAGAATGGAAGATGGTATTCAACAAGAAGCAGAATGGAAGATGGTATTCAACAAGAAGCAGAATGGAAGATGGTGTACCATCTTTATTTTCATTTAAAAAAAAAATTAACAACAACAATGTCCGTATGCACATGTGCCTGCACAATACTGTTTAAGAATCATGTTCTGAGCAAACGCAATTCAGATCGCACAAATCCGTTTGTGTAGACTGATTGCACTGATTTATTTCTGATTTTGATACAGACATAGCAGAATAGTGGTCAAAATCTTCACAATTGTGTTCCAGGGCTTGTGAAACTGCAATAATTATTATAGTGAAGATGCAAAAAAATGAAAACAAATAATCATCGCTTAATGTCATTGCTTTGAAGTATGTGAAATATTGTCAGTGCAGGTATTTTTTTTTCTACCGACAGCAGGTAGTATTTTGCGTGCAACAATCATAATGTATTGAGTCTAATAAATGTGTTATGCATTAATATCACAACTCTTAAACACGTCTCGCACAGTCACAATCATACGATTTGATTGGAATTTTTATTAAAAACAATGACAAGTTCAGAAATGCTGAAGCCACGTTCTGAGTATCTATTGTCCACGAGTGCCATGCGAACGACTAGCCGCATACGCGGCGTTGTTGGNATTCATTTGGTTCGCTTTGTTGTCGGACGCGCTTTTGTACGCCGGGTTATTGGGATTAGACTGGTTGCTCTTGTGATCGGCGTGCGCTTTCTGCATCTCGCGTGTGGGATGTCGGGTTCAAGAATACAATCTGTATTTATAGCAATTTGAAAAATAAACATAACAAAAAAACAATAAAATAAAACAAATAAGCATAAATGAAATAAAATGAAATAAACAAATGATGCTCCCGATGAGATTCGAACTCATAATCTTTGCTTCATAAGAGCAACGCTTTAACCAATTAAGCCACGGGAGCACTGATGCTTGTTTTCATGCGAAATTTAGGACGTATGGATTATTTGAGCTGTTCGTACGATTGAAAATATTCGCACCATGTGTATTTACACATACTGTCGACACAAAATCGATACAAAGAAATTTTATTCGAAACATACTGCATAATAAAATTAAATGACGCTTTTACAGCATCTAAGATAGTGTTGAACACCATAGCGTCAAACACTATTATTCGGGGATTGCACGATATTCGTGCAGAAACCGACCGTGTTTATTGCTGGGATTTATGTCGTTTTCAGCAGTGTCGTGCGAACGAGGATAGAAAGTTGCTGTTGATATCATGTTTGATTCTATGTCGTCAAACTGCACTTTATTCCAAATACTAGCTGTAAGCGCGGCCCAAATATTCCAAATACTAGCTGTAAGCGCGGCCCAACGTGTTTCCTCTTTTTGCTTCTTTGGACGGCATAATAATTTTTTGCCCGTGAAATCGTTTCTCAGTATGTTCAAAAGTTCTCGAAGAACACGTGCGTTGGAATTTATTACTCCCCGATCAACAACCAGACGACCATCACCGTCTTTACTGATACTTGATACTGGTAGACTATTGCCGAACTGCAGAATTTCTTCTTCAGTAAGATAGTCCGATTCTGCTGTTTGCGTCTTGTACGAATTCCATAGCACATGCATACATACACAAACAAGACAAAAAATACTGGCCCCCACTACACATATGTACGTCTGTGCGTAGTCCAAGTTTTTTTCCACTGCACACTGAACAGGTTGAACCTCCTCACACACACACTCAACAGGTTGACCCTCATCTTTAACTTGTTGAGTTGTGTTCAACAGGCTCTGAAAATACTTTTTTTTCAACTTTAGTCTGCGCAATCGGTCTGTGAGATCATGCTTTTTTTTCAACTTTAGTCTTCGCAATTGGTCTGCTAGATAAACTTGTTGAGTTGTGTTCAACAGGCTTCGAAAATGAATTTTTTTCAACTTTTGTCTTCGCAATTGGTCTTCTAGATCATCGATTTTATCATCGTTCAGTAAGCTTGTCTTTTTCAACGTTTCGAACTTTTCCAATTGCTGCTGGCACGCGTCATTTGCCTGCACGCATTCTTCCGCTTTGCTTTCGGCGATTTGAACACGCTTGTGTAGTTGCTTTTTGTCAGCCTGCAGCGAAGTTTTGTCATACTCCAGCTTTGTTTTGTCAATATCCACCGTATGGAATTTTGCCGCGAGAATCAAACAAAATAACACCAGTAAAAAGTTCCATAGCGATTGCATGTACGATCTGGCATGTCATGTCTTAAATACATTGAACCTGTTCTACACTTACCACGACTTGCATTGGCTATTTTGCAAAATTGTTCAATTTCTAGAGCAAAATTGTTGAAATGCTCATGTCGTGATTTTGGATTGATTCTTGGCCGAATATGTCTGTTTGTACACCTGTACCTGCACAACGTGTATGTGCAAAAAAACAAACAAGCAAACGGCATGCAGGGAATTTACGGAGTTGGCGTACCAAAATTGAGTTTCAACACGACTCTTGGTTTCTTCTGGAATGCTGTAAGCTTTGTCTCCACACGCGCATTGGCCNATTCTTTTCATCGTTTCTGCAACTACTGGCAACTTGCAATTTTCCCAGTCCAGAGTGGTTGCCACGTCTGCCATACCAACAAATATGCCCTCCAGCCATGCAAGTAACGTATCCAGAGGATGATACGCTGTCATGCACATTACCGTTTGATTTGTCAGTATGAGATAAAATTATGAGACAAAGATATGACACGCACAACAGCACATTCAGTATACCATATTGAATCAGTGACAAAAAAGCTGAATCGACAAAATCGTCTAATGTGGACCGTAGGCTTACCACAATGCGCTGCGAAAGCGTTGTTTTTTCCGGTGTCATTTGCATTGCATTCACTTCTGACGCGGCCTCCTGTGTGATCACGAGCAGACAATAAATTTCAAATGTCAGTATTCAAATGTCAGTATTTTGACAACACTACAAAATTATGAGTAAATTCGTTTTTTTGCTTTTCTCTTTCTTGCAATTCATTATATAAGTGTTGTGTCGTGCATGTCTGTGAACACAAGATGGTTGTCCGTGTTAGTCATGCAAAAGTACAAAGAACGAGTCAAAACACAACAGGACAATAAAGCGGGTCTTGTTAGTTGGGTTGGTGACTGGTGGCAACAAATATTTGGCCACAATGTTCAGCTTCAAGTTCTTCTTCACGAATTGACAAGCATTGCTCACGAAGTAAGTTGGCCAGATAGAATAAACCCGTTTGAACAGCGCGAGGTCTTTAAAAAATTGCTCGAGTTAGATCTTACGCGAGGTGATACTGTGAAGTTTTTGCAAGATTTGATTTCGTGCTTCGAAAAAGCATATGCCAATCCATATTATCAAACGCAGTCAACAGAAAGTATGAAACGTCCAATCAATTCAACTGAGGAACGGTATCGGCAGGACACAGCCAATTCGTTGATATATCTCTACGTCATTCCTAATTTGCTGTTGCAGCTGAAAAATGCTTCAAGTGAAAGAGAAAAATCACCCGTACAGAAGAAACTTGACAATGTACAAGAAATTATAGAGTGGGACTCAAATTGCTTTTTTCGTAAGTGGTTCACGTTCGCAGGTATTGAACGTTTAAAACTAATGGCTGAATCCCTCTTTGATGACAATGAAAAAACAAGAAACGAAATGGCTGTATTTAAACGGGATTTACAGACGATTATGATAAATCAACAAGTAAAATTTTTGATGACGAATTGCCAAACACACGTTCGTGCGGCATATGATCAGATTTTCGATACTGGCGCACATAATCCATTTGGTCCGCATGTATTAACGGACCCTGATAGGCCACCAGTTTCACCTGAACTGTTTCCTGTTCAGCCAACACCTGTAATTCCTATCAATCCTCTACGTGATGATGACAGACTAAAAGATGTGCGGTGTATGGTTACCAAGAATCCATATTTGGTTAAGCTTGAGTGACAGAGAGATTCAGAGATTGATAAACGAATTAATATCCAAATGAATATACAAATTAATAAACATAATAATTAACTCATAAATGACCCTGTGGATCAATGAAAAAAAAAACACGACTCACAAAACAAAGTATATGTCAAAAAATAGTGCACTATTACTATCAATTACCTGCAAAGATTGACGGACATCTTCAGCCAGGCAAGTCGCAAACTTGGCATCGGAAATTGCGTCTTGAACGCGCTTGCTTCCAAATTGAATCATAAATTCAGGTTGTCTTTGTTGATTGTCAGAGTCAAGTACAGTTTGAGCTGTTTGCATGAGATTTGTAATGAGCAATGAGACGTCGTCGACTGTGCAGCTGAACATTTTTTGCAGCACAATGAGTTGATAAACTGGAAGCAGTGCAACCGAAGAAAGAAAATTGGTTATTGAGGCCAGCGTCATAATATGTCGAGCATGTGTTCGTGCGTCAACTTGAGCACTTTGCATGCTTTGATGTTTTTGTAAATTGAAATCGATTTGAGCTACGGCGCCTAGAATACTTGTGATTGTGGATGCAATTGAGACTATTGTATCTTTCATTTGACACGTGAAGCTCAAAAACTCTTCGTCTGGCCATGTTACAGAAAACACACGTCTCCGTTTTTCCGAAAGTTCAACGGCTGCCGTAACAGAATCAGCAATGAGGGTCCATGCACCGTGCATAATAATGCGCGAAGCATGTAAATCACCAGTAATTACCTGGCCTAAGTTACACAATGGTTTGTTCAATGCAACCGTGGTACCCGCACATCTTTGCAACGCACAACTCTGTGCAGCAAAACACAAATTTTGCAATTCTTGAAAATCGGTGCGGCGGCGTCCGGAATCATCTTCGCCACATGCACCACAGTTTTCGACAGAGCATGATGCGCGAACGTGAACGTGAGTTTCTGTGAGCAAACCTCGTCTGCGCTGTGCTTTGACTCTGTTTTGTGCAACAATGAGATTAAAAATATGTAAAAAAGAGCCATCATACTTTGCATTGACCATTACAAGTTGCACATTCAACGATTGTGTAGATTGTAATGTTTCAAACTCTGCATCGCTCAAATAGATTGATTTTGTTATGAGAATGTTTCGGAGATGTAACTGATTTAAAGTAGAATAATATGCAGATGTTTCAGAATCGACGAAAAATTGTGCTAATGTTTGTGAGGTGAGCGGCACAAAATGTTCTGTAAATGTCAGTGCGCCCATTTCTGTCGTACGAATGGCAAGATATGCAGAATTTGCAGAATCTGGCGCATTTCGTGTGCGTGGCAGCATCAGTCGGTTTATACAATCCTGGCCAGGTTTACGCTTTGGAATGCTGTCTAATGTGTTAACAATGAAATCAGAGCGAAATTTGATACAAACGCTTTGGTGTGTAGCAGCTTGTTCAAATTCTAACATATCATCGGTAGCAATTGCACCTGCAAATATGCTCTGTTGTTGTTGAGAACATTCGCGCCATTCTATTGCAAACTTTTCCAAATTCGGTTGAATCACAGCGCGCAGGCATTTTTTGACAGGCAATCCACAAGTATTGACATTGAATTGATTAGCGTCGTTTTCTTGTGTTTCTGGCGCCTCCCTGTGCATTCCGTATACGTACAAAATTGTACTTCGATCTGGCATATTTGCCGCATCTACAACAGCATGTTCTATGTCACTAAAATAAGAGTCGACATTATCATTCGAAATCTGTGCAAAACTGATAGACGACAAACATTCTGTGGGGTCAGCAGTGCGTAGTATTTGCCGAGCCGTGACGTGTGGATATACCAGTCGAATGTATGTTTTTGCGTTCGCAGACTCGGAATCAGCATCAACAGCTTTTTCTTTGGTAATTGTGATAAGCCAATCTCGTTTTTCGTGAAGTGGGCTATATGCACTAGCTATCAAAACTGACAGCAATATTTCGGAAAAACGATGATTATCTTCATGAATGTAAGCTGGTTTCAATTGGTAGTCTTGTGCTTGCATCGAACTTATATCACTCACTTCAAAATTAGGCCATTGTTTGACACGTGCGGTAATATCCACTGGTAGGCAATAATAAGCCACTGCAACGTTTGTTTCAACATATGTGCTCTGGGAGCCAACATCGTCAGGGTTTTGAGTTGATAACGTATTAACATCATATGTTCCAGCTAAAATAACACATCTGTTGGGAGATTTGGCTTCTGCAAATGAACGCCATTGTGTATCTTTCGCGCACACTTTAGCACACACAATGGGAGATAGTTCGTCAGCATCCAAAACATTGAACGGTGGTCTGTTTCTGCCCATTTGTACGTCTTCAAATGAAAACAACATGCTTTCTATGGGAATTGTAAAATCACGAGCAAAGAATGGATACTTGTCAGTTTGGGCTCGTTGTAGTCCACTGAACAAACTTTCGTTCGCAATACGAAATGCTTCAAATTCATCCACACATTTGATTTTACAGTCACTGGAATGTGAACACTGCGCAAAATAATCAACAGGTTGTGGTATAATACTGACGGTATATGGAGATTGCTCAAATGCTGTGCAAGAACTTGCAGCTTCGCCAAGCACAACAGCTAAAATGTCGTGTACTGTAGAAGAAATATGTTGAGTCATTTTGTACATTCGCGAAAAAACTTTATCAAATGCATGCTTGAAGTTGTTGTTTACCAAATCCATTGTACTGTAGCAGAGACCCAACCGTTCGTTTGTAATTGTTTGAAACTCAATTTTTTGCAGCCAATCTTTCTGATGGCTGGGTGTAGAGCGCGACAAGCAAATTCTCGCAACAACACTTGCGGGGGTTTTCAATGCAATAACATGATCAACACTTGTAGGTAGTGTATTTGTATTTTTTAGAACAAAATCCTGAATATATTGTTGATTCTCAGACAATTTGCAAGCGCATGAAATGGCAGGATATTCAGCCAGTGTTATGGTCAAAACTTCAAGTAATGTTTCCAATGTATCTGGCAGCAGTAAGCAAGCGTGTTTGAAAGCTTGTCCCCATGCACGATCGGTGCCAAGCATTAATGCAAAGCCTGCACATTGTGTGCGTTGCAGAGATATATAATCATTCTTTATGATATCTTTCGACTCTAAAATTGTAGTCATTACAATCGATGCCGCATTGTTGTCCACAACAATTTTTTCGTCATCTGGAATATCATTTGTTGCCTCTGCTGTGGTTTGTAGGAATCGTATTATCATGTTTCTAATAATTCTCATGCTCATGGCCAGCGTAGAAGTAAATGCAACTTGCACATTGATAAGCGATGTGATGAAAAGTGGCAGCTGAACTCCACCTATGCCATTTGTAGCGGTCAAAACAGCGAGAGAACTACTTTGTGCGATTGCAATGATTGGTGTATGCACACTTTTCTGCAGCTGGGCAATGATCGATATTGTTTCTGGTGACGCAGACATGACGTGGCTCTGGCCAATAATTATTGATTTCAAACCAAATCCTGTCTTCTCGCCTAGATTTTCATTCTTTTTTGACGTGCCAACGCCAAATAAAGCGTCAAAAGTTTGAATCAATACGCTGGACATGAACATTGAAATTGAACTACTATATTCAATCAACTTTTCTACATTCAACAATCGAGTGCCAGCACTGTCAAGCATACTGTGCATCATATTGTTTCGCGTATTTACTGTAAAGAGCTTTTGCAATGCTCTTGTTGGATTAATGGCATCAAAATTTACACACGCAATGAATGTTGTCATTGCTTCCACAGTAATGCAAGCCATTTCGACATAAATCTTAGCAATGACAGCAAAGAAACTGCCAAATGCTGGGATTGAACTCAATTCTGGACACAGTCCCGACGGGGAGAATAAGTTTCCGCCAATTAAAGCATCGCTCGGCCACATTCCATCTTCTTCAATCCGCCAACAAGTGTATATGGCATTGTTTGGGTCTTTGGTCGAAACGCAGTTTCTTTTGTTTGGATTGAGGAAATAGTAATTGTAAATTCGATGTGCGTCAGGGCGCACGTCTGCAATGATCGTGTCGTAATCTTTCATTTTTGCAGCCAAGACAGTTACAAGAATATTATCCTCGTTCAAATACTCCAACGAGACAACTCGAATGTTTAAAATGGTTTCACAGTTAAGATGTTGACTGTCTCTGTCGAATTGATTTGGCACATCAAAAAAACTCACTCTGGATGCGACATCTTCTTGTGACACTCGTCCGTCGAATTCCATATCGACTGCGCGGACTGTTGCAATTGTCCACACACGTGCTGTGTCAAATGAAGAGGTTGGAATAAACGCAAATTGTGCCAAATTGCCTGAACAGTAATTGAAATAAGCTTCAAGAACAGTCAACTCTGGATTTGAAGCAAATGACACGGTCCATGCTGAACTCGCAGCTGGTATGAAAAGTGAGCTTGTTGTTGCGCCGGTGACTGTAATCATACCAAAGCTTGCTGGTAGGACAACTGAACCCTCGGCCATGGCATCGCGAACACACAAATCGTCTGCGCGAGTTGCACATCTTGTAACACGAATTGCGTTGGCTGACGATAGCATGGTCAGTTTCTCGCTTTGCATTGTAAATGCACCCTGATTACCTACATCGTACAATCTTGTGATACTTAAAAATAAATCATCCTGATACAAATCAGCATTGTTTGAAAATGGCAGATTATCTGGCTTTTCTGTTGTGACATGCAAGAATATATCACCGGCAACAACGACTGGCTGCTCATTGAGTCGCACTGCCGCAAACGCTCTCTTTTTATGTTCGGAAATAATTTCTATTTTGCTTTGGTTTGCACTGTTTTTGGTTGTGTTTTCAGCATTCAGTTTTGTCAATGGTACAAAACTATTTGCATCATGTGTTAAAGACGCTGTGCAAATGCTGCACCTAGATTTTGAAAATCCCTGTGAATTCTCAACAAGTGAGTTTTCGTACAAAGACTCATCGCCATTTGCATATTCGTTTTCAACACAACTCTGCCCAGTATCTTTGACACTGCAGTCAATATTTGGCAAGTATACGTAATCGTTGAATCTCTGTGCGTTATGCATTGTGATCATTTGCTTGCGCTTTCCTGCTTTCACCAAACCCATGCAGAATGGAAAACATCCATTATGCAATTTGCTACATCGCAAGTTATTTGCATTTTGCAAACTGCAAACTGGCTGCACGTATACAAGCGCTTCGATTTGCGCAGTATTGCTAGATCGCTTTGTATTAGCAAATTTTCGTAAATCATCAACCTGGTCAACCTCTTGTTGGACGAAATCTTTGAACGTGGATCCCAAATTAGAAAACCCGTCGTTTTGGAAGTTGGTATTCGCTTTTGTGGCACTGTACGCTGTACTCATACGGCTCCGAGGAAACCTATATGGAACTACTCGAATAATACTTGATTGACACGTCATATCAATCAAATCAAGCTCTGGAAAGACGACGCTGTGAGCAAACTCCTCAGTTGCTTCATTTGTAAAAGTTGTTCCTGTATCTTCATTACCATCAAAATCAACCGACGACGTTTGTTGTAAAAACGGTGCTGTGGCGCAATGTACTCTAATTCCATTTTTTACGTCTTCACACGTGCACCCAATCAACCCCAGTTGGTTTTCATCTTGTGGAGTGAATTCAATTGGGCTGGATGAATATGAAACGCTGGCTAGCCCATATCGTACATCAACGTGATACGGGAAAGCTGCATAATTGAGGACAAAGCCTGAGTAGATAGATCTGTAGAGCACAGCGAGGCCATCAGTGACAGCTATAATTCTATCGCCTACACCAATTATTCGAACTTTTGATAATGTTTCGCTTCGTGGTAGACCGTTGCGAGAGGCTAACGTTAATAAATCATCCACAGTCCTGCCCTCGATAGCGCGCGCAGCATTGAGAACAACATTTTCTAAATCAAGTTGCTCCATGCCTAAAGACGCTTCATAATCTGCTTCCAACACGTCAACTGGTACGTCTGAACATGTTGGCAATTTGCCGGTGAGAAATGTACGCAATTGTACGTACGCGAAGTTCATCCAACTATCGAGTACAGACGCCGCAGAATCCAAAAAAGTGTTTAAATATTGGAAGAACGGTTGCCAATCGGGTGTACATCCAATCGCTTTTTGAAATTCCGTAACGAATCCAAAACCGATATCTTGTTTTTGAATGGCTTCACACCTACGAAGAGTTTGTATTGGCAATCCGATGAACAAATGCAGCCATGTATTTACAAATGAATGAATGGCAAAGTATAAATTTTGATCTGTGATTGGAAAAGTTGCGGTTATCAAAATTTTTGCAACGATGCCACAATTAAGAATTAAAATTCTTTGAAATATCAAAGCTGCTTGTCTGGCATAGATGCCTGGAGTGATTAAATCCAGTTGGAAATGTGACGGCGTTGCAAAACACTTTGTGTTTGTCGGCATAAAAATGCCATTACAGTCCAAATTAGCCGAGGAAAACTGATTTGATGCACATTCACGCTCTGTGCTTGGTTGTTCTACCGAGCAGTCCCAGACGTTCTGTAGTAAAATCAACAAAGAATTGCATGTCGCAATTAGCACAGAAAAAACATTTTGCAACATATCAGGAATGAGCGAAAACGATCCAAATGAGAATGGCACAATTATGCGACTCAGAATTTGCTTTCCTGCCCACAATATTGAATTGCTGAAACTTGTGACTAATTTAAAGAATATATCTAGATAAGCCATAGTAAGCTTTACATAGACTAAATGTGGACTGACGTGAGAGTTGTAAATGCGGCAAACAAACGAGTACACAAAGATAGCGTTGTCCCCGAGTATTAAAAGCATTGTAAAAACTACAAAAATGAATATTGCCAGTAATAAATACCGATTGACAGCACTCACAACGGACGCAAGTGCTTGCAACGGTAATGTGCAGGCTTGTGCAATCGCGGCAATTCCTGTCGTAAACATAGTTGTGTCTGCGTATTTTTGCAGTCCAGTACGTCTAACGTGAAAAAAAAGCAACAAAAAGCGACGCATCACGCATTCGAAAATCAATAATGATTGCAGAATTGCCGCCAAGATTAATAACATAGTATAAACATGTTTTTTTATATGAAAATGTCAAATTATGTTTAATTATGATAAATTAAAAGAAATGTGAACACAAATAAAAATGAAAAAATAAAAATGAAAAAAAATGAAAGAAATGTAATTATGCTAAATTCATGATTTGAATCAATATTTAGGACCCGTTGAATTTCATCATGCAGAATGTATGCAAAAAAGCACCAGCAGACAACTCAAAAATGTTCCAAAAGAGTGAAGAGCCTATTGTACACAGATATTCAAACATTACTTTCGAATTTTTGTCCGCTGTTGTAAATCCACATCGAATTTGTAGAAAATATACAGAGCATTGATTACATATTTAAGAAATATTTGAACATGATTTCAAACGATCTGTATTTTGCGCTTCGGTGCGTCAAGTGCAAAATTTTAAAGTTTCGTAGTGCGTTTTATGCAAGTAATCGCAGCATTTCCAAATTGCAAAGTCGGTGTAAAAAATGTTGTCTCAACAAGCGCACCAATGGGCAAAATCGCGAACTGTGGGCAAAATCGAAAACTGTGCAGGCAAAATTGCGAGTTTGACGCACGCAACAATACGAACCACAGATGTTTTTTTCATATTTGTTTTAATCAGAGTGCAGCATGACAAAAAAAAAGAATGTTAGTTATTGGGTTAGAGATTTTTTTAATTACAAGATGCCATCTACCATGAGTCCTACCGTGCCGCGTAAAAATGTTAATATTATTGGCCGAGTGTGGACTGAGGATACATATTTGTCTGAAGCTGCTGTAAAAGCACGGTTGTTAGCTTATCAACCACAGCTCGAAATGAAGACATAGCATAAATCTGTTGATTTCTGGTGCTTGATGCAAATAATAAAAGACAGAAAGTCGATCAAAACCCGTGAATGTGTGGGTATTTTAATTAACGTAAATGCGATTTATTGTAAAACACAAAATGTATTTGTTAACATTTCAAAACAATCAACTGTTCGCATGTTTTTTGCAGAAGAATGAGTATTTAAGAATACATGCTTGCAGTAAACATCATGCAAGAAGACAACAAACTTACATTGCTTCAAAAACTTTCTGCTAGAGACGAATTTTTTTACTGGATGGCAAATGCTGGTGTTCAAGTTCGAGTTCTTGGACTACTGGCTGGGGTAAACAAAAACCTGCGAGGCCAAATGCGTAATTTTACATGCAAACCAGCTTTGCAAATTGATGCCAGTTGGCCACTTGATGTCGAAAATAAAGCTATATNCAAGAAATTTGCCGATTTTGCAAAAAGCCCGTATGCATGTGCCGTGCAGCAACAGGCAAAGACATATGGACACANAGNTTTGTACAAATCAGAATGGGAACGCGTTGTCAGCTCCGGAACTCGCAACATGCGTTTCCAAATTTTAGCTCACGAGGGATTCGAAACTGGCATGCAAGATCCAGCAATGGCCGCAGGCGCAACAGAACGCTGGCGTTTTATCTGGCTTGCACTATGTGCTGGATGTGAGTTTTCTGAGAATTTTGGCGATTTTACGTTCTCTCAGTGGCTTTTAATTACGCATCCAGATTTGTTTGATTTTATTTTGCGTTTTGTCGAAAACTCAGTACTTCATCTTGCAAACGTTGGCGAGCGTCATTTGAACATCGTTCATTGCGCAGCTATGGATGCAGATCTGTATTATAAATGTCATGAAGAAATATTGATAAAATTAGAAAAAGACCTGCAACAAGATTGGAAGATAATTATGGAGGATTTGCGTCCGACTGAGGAAGATATTGAAAATGGAACAGTTGACCCACACTTTGTACAGCTGGAAGCTCTTTCAAAAAAGATTGAAAATGGAGAAGTGAATGAAGAAGACAAATTTGTAACGGACACGTTGATGCTAATGTGGTTAGGTCAGATTTTTTGTGATGGTAATCTTGATACAGACGAGATCGACGCAGAATTGTATGGTTATCAGTACAATGCAGTAAATATTGCCTCGGTGACATGTAACTTGACATTCTTGAACAATTTTTTGGAAGTGGTCACCAGACACTTAGAAGATCATCATGACAGAACAGCAGAGCTTGAGAATCTATTTACCAATCTTTGCGATCTTCACGGTTGGAACAATTTTCATTTGATTGTACGTCATCAAAATAAGTTGAGTAAAACCAGAAACATTCCAATTGAAACTTTTTGGAATTTGATAACAGAGCACGGTGCAAATATTGAGTATCATACAAACTGCGAAAATTCATATTTGCCGTTCCACATGCACATGCAAAACCCCCAAGCACAAAAAAGAATTACCAAATTGTTTTTTGATGTACTTGATACTCACGTGGACGAGAACCGTGAGAACAAAGTATCAGAATGGCTGTCTGACATCAATGAGCATTACGAAGCAGGAGATGCAGATCATAATTTCGGGCATAAATTTTCGGAATCAACTGTCTGGGCAGTATTATCAGGAAGAGACGACGAGAAAGAGTTGCGGAGGAGAATTCTTTCAAAAAAAAGATATATGCTTGATTTTGAAGAAAATGTACTTATTTCGCATGAAGTTTTGTGGTTGCCAGCATGGGCTCCTCCGCACGCACAGCCAACAATTGTGTTTCCAACAACAGCTAAAAAAGAGTTTCCAATGCATGTGGCAGTAAGATATCTAAAGTTTGTAATGGAATATGATAAAGTTAGTGCACAAGAACGTGCAGACAAATGTTTCGAGTTTTTGAAATCTATACGAACAACACATGGATATCAACAAGCAAAACTTCTTGATGCGGGAAGTTGGAATCATACGCCACAAAATGCACAGACGCTTGCTCATAATCTTGGATTGCACAATTTCGCACGCGAAATCGCACGCGAAATTGTCGCAGCGCCCCCGCCGTTTTTCGAAATAGATTATGATTCACCCCAGCCGTTTTATGGTCATTCGCCCCAGCCGTTTTATGGCCATTAAGAACTTTTATTGCTATATGTTTTTACAATTAAATTTATCTATGAATGACATGCAATCTGAGCAACTTTTTTGTTTACTGTGGTCGTACGCCACTTTTTTTCATTTGTGCGTGAATTTTTACAGTAGCTGCTTGCAAACCATTAGTGTCTGAATCATCATGCATTTGCATATTGCTATGAAAACAGTTTTCGCAGAGAAAAACATTGTCAAGAAGAACGTTATGATACGTAACATCGTGCATGCGTTTATTGTAGGTCGTAGTACTGCTTGAGTCGTCAGTGCATGGCCCACAACAATGATTTAACTGTGCACAATCATATACAATCCATTCAGTCATTGTTGTTTGTTTGTTTTATGTACTGCATTCATTTTCTAACAATTTTATTTTTTTTTTAAATTTTCTTTTTTTTTGGGTATTTGTAATGATCTTGTTTTTTTTCAAAGCACAACTTGCAATCGCGGCCAATTTCCAAAATATCAATTTAAATAAGCCAAGCCTCGTTAGGTGAGCAGGTTGCGTACAGCAAATTCAAACCAAATCCAAATATAATGTTGATAGCGGCATTTCACTCGTGAATGTCGTGCTCGGGCGCCGCCGAGCATTATCAGTAGGCGCAAAAGCAACCTGTCTTTTGTTATTTTTTTGAATCATGCACGCGTACAATATATAACACTTTTATGATCATGTCCTCGAAAGTGAAATCATTAGATGAACAATTGAAGCAACTTAATTGTGATCTAAGCATTCGACAAAGTTTGCTTGAAAACAACATCACCACAATAGAACAGTTTGTTGACGTAAAAGATTTTTCAAGAATATTGCCATGGCCCTGGATGGAATTGAAAGTACAACATTTACAATCAATGCTTGACCCAACAAAGTCGTCGGCAGAAAAAAAGCAAGAAATACAATTACGTGAGCAAAAAAATTTGGAGGAAATTAAGAGCTGGTTGAATGTGGAACAAGCAAAGATGGCAGCAAAATCTACACTTCCACAAAATCTAAGCAACCCATATACTATTTAACATCTATTAAAACATGTCGCAAGATGCGGGATTTGAGGTAATAAATGTCATTCGGGAAAAAACATTACATAAAACTCTCGAATTGTTTGTGTACAACAACGACAAATGGGCTTTCCGATTGTCAGACAGCACAGAGGATTCTTATCAGCCACAATATATTTGGTGTACTGGATTCAAATTTGATAATCTTAATATGTATGCCATCGTTGTGCAAGAGAACAAATCTTATGACGAGGTTGTTATTAAAGAACCACAAAATCCAAAGTTTAACATACGATTCAAACGCTTTAAACAAAATTGTTATACCTATTTGGGTCTTTTAAACAAAAGACTACAAGACAATGTTTTGCAGTTTGAGACAGAAGATCAATGTATATTTATCTTACGGTGGCAAAATGAATTGTTGTCACATCCATTTTCAACGACAAAGATTGCAGTTCACCCAAGACAGTCTCTCTTTGCACCTGTTTTGTTCCCCAATTCCATGACACCTAATTCGCGGAATATGAACATTGTTTTGAGAAAAAATGAAATTGGCAATTGGGTGTTTAATGTTATTATTCCACAAAAACCAGATTCATCAACCAGAATTCGACAGAATTTTGAGTGTATTGAATTGAAGTTTACTGACAACAAATTTTTTACCATTCACGAATCCATTCCATCATTGATCGACACTGATCAAGAAACCAGAAATGCCATGCTATTCAATTTACAAAAACTATCAAAAGTATCATTATTGCATCCCATTGAAAAAATACATGATACTTTGACACAATACACTTATTTGACCTCTTCAGAAAGTGAAAAAGAGACATCATTTTTAATAACATCATCGCAGGAGCATCCCAGGTTATGCGTTGTTTGCATGGATAGACCGCGAACAATAAAACTTAAACCATGCAATCACTCGTGTTTGTGCGACACTTGTTTTCACGAAATGGGTGGCAAAAATGCAAAATGTCCCATGTGCCAAAATGTAAGACGGGGTATACAAGAATTGAAAATTCCGCCAATTGAAAAATGGTATCAAGATGTGGACGGGCGCACACTTGAGTTGGGTTATGTCTCAAATCCGTATATTATCAGAATCTAAAAATAATAAATGTCAAAAAAATAGAAAAATAAACATGCACAAAATTTAGGCAACCCATATATTATTTAAATCTCAAATTTCAAGTGTAATAAATTAACAATCAAATTCATAGAACACTGTGTGATTACAAGACTATTAAAGTTCATAACTTGTGTCAAAATTTTCGGTAATCGAATATAATTTATTTAAGAAATATTTTATATTATGACAACAGATGTACTGGACAAATCAAATGACATTGAGCAAAATCAAATGAACAAATCAGCAGCTTGTAGTCACCACGGCCACAATTGTGCAAATCAAGCTTTTCCAGGCTCTGCATGCACCGACGTATGCAAGTTGTGTTTGTACACTGGTGGTGGCAACGTTATGTTTGACAGTATTATTGCGTTTGTCGTTGAAAAATCTTCAGAAATTCATTTTGATGTTTTGATTGCACAAGTTCAGGCAGAATTGCGCGACAAATGCGATTTGCACATGGATCACGAAGAAATAAAAAACCACTTTCTCCTGCACAATTGCAATCAAAAAGTGGTGCTCAACCACATCCTGCGCGACCTAGTTGATTTAGCCAGCACTGCGAAAAAGCAATGTGTGATTCGAAACGAAGAAACTATGCAAGCACAGATAGATGCGAAAAATATTGCAGTGTATCTCGATATATCAAAAGAAATCAAAACTCTTTACAGACACTTGGATTCGTGCGCAAAACAGGGACGACAAAATTAATTTATACTTTTTTACAATGTTTGTAATTTGATAAAAATTTAATAAAAAGTTTGCATGAGAAACAATGTTTGCAAATGAGTACAAATCATGAAAAAAATTAGAATCAATATATTCGAAAATGAGAATACAAATGGAAGATGCAAATGATGCGAATGATGCGAATTTACAAAAAAATGGCCAAAAAAATGGCCAAAAACCCAAAAAAAGTTTAAGATGTGTGCATGGTGTGTACGCAAAGAGTAGGTGTCGAATCTGTGCACCGCATATGTTTTGTAAACACGAGCGTAGAAAGGGCCAGTGCCACGAGTGTGGTCCAATTGGCGTTATCTGTGAACATAACAGGCAGAAATCTTTGTGTCCAATGTGTTTTGGGGGCGGATTGTGTGAGCACAAAAAACCAAGAAATACATGCATGGAATGTAGCAAGTATATGCGGCTTCGCATCAGTAACACGAATCCCGCCGCGCACTTGCTGAATTCGTCAAGATTTCGAACGGAAAATCTGCGTCAGCGGGTGAATAATATGGCAAAAAACAATCAATAAAATATAAGAATGGTATTTAGGTGCTGTACAATCACCATGGCAGCAGTTCACTCAACAGCACCTCGGATTTCCGATTGCAAGTACTGTCCATTCACCATGGAATAGTATTGGGAATTATATGTTCCAGAAAGTCGAAATTCAATAGCATTGCGAGTATGGATCAGACGATTGATAGAAAATTACGATGATAGCAAATATGACTCTTACTGTGAATTGATCGATGATATTGAAACTATACAGAGCACTCACTCGAGACGTGAAGATCCATTGAATGTGCAATTACGAATCGTTAACACAATAAAAGATTTTTTATTGATACCTCGAGACGACTCTATATTGTCAGTCAGCGATGAACACAAGTATGATGGGCTCATGCTGGTGCCCAATGGTGCTCCAATGTTCAGATTGGAAAAAAAACGAGGTGAGGGGGCACGAACCGAGGCAGCGCAGGCCGAACTAAAAAATGGTCGTCGAAAACAGCCGAATAAATCAAAACAAAGTCGGATAGGTGAAGAATTGCGTGCTATGGGGGATGATAAGATAGATGCTCAAATGCGTAATAGACACCGCTCACGTAACCAAACACAATATGAACATTCTTTGCACAATCACCAAAACAGTGCACATTATTCAGATGGAGAATATGAGATGTTTGATTCAACATACAATCCATATGTTATAAAGTTTTAAAGATACAAAACATTATATAATAAAATGTGCACAAAGCTTTTACATATATTTTTTTAGTCAGCTATGCTTAATAAGATAGCACTATAAAAATGACCACAACATCAGAAACACAGCATATAGAACGTCTTTTGCAAGATATGATGTGTGATACATGTGAACGTGAAGATGCATGTGATGTTGATACACAAGCGCAAATTCCAATAGAAATTGACCATTTGAAGCATTTGATTGAAAACACGGATATCAAGCAAAAAATAGATACGTGGTTGTTTGAATTTGACAGGAGTGAAAAGATGAGAAAATTGAATGATGAAAGTAGTGGCAACAACATGCACATATACGGAGCGGGGCTTTGTGGACTGATACACAAGCGTGTACAAAAAAGTTTCCAACAAAGTGATCAAATCTACTTCAAGTCTGATTTTTTACAACAGATGACAGGCAAATGGTATGCACATCTTGTTTTTACATCGACAAATTTGAATGATTTTGAATTTGAGGATTTGCACAATTTGATAACAGCTTTGCAGCAAATTTTTGACAACTTGTATACTATTGAGGACGACAAAATAGTTTGTCAGATTGATGTAAAAACACTGTTGGTGTGTATTTTGGCAAAAATCTCGCTGTGGATTAATAATCACTGGAAAGAGCCTGAAAGAGAAATAGACGACGAAACGGAACAACACAATGAAAAAGTTGGCGTGGAAGATGACTCCGAAGATGATGTTGAAAATGATTCAGATGCCGAAGAGAGTGCAGATAACTACAAAAATGGGTATTTTTTTAGGCCGGGAGTTATGCAAGATGACAGGCTTGAAATGGTGATGCCGTACTGTGTTTTGCGGGGATTTGCACAACTTGATCAAGACAACAATTGTGTTTTGAGGTTTGATGCGGCTACGTTTCTATTCAATGCGATTCACTCAATGCTCACTTTGCATTCAATGCTCACAAACAGCATGAGCCCATCATACTGTCTTGCAAAAATTGCAGAGTACCAAAAATTGAACATGAATATCGATGCAATTGAAATTGCAAAGCATCATTTGGAGGCGAGTACGGAAGATTGGTTTATATTGTCAATGACAAGAGACTGCAAAGTGGGCACTGTTGCACAATATGCACACAAATATGCATATTTGTTTCATTCTATTTCACAGGCTATTTATTACAATTATCCATCGTACGCAAGAAGAAAGCAAGTTTCGGCAAAATGTTTGCAACGTGCCTGGAAACTAACTACAAAAACTGACCATTGTCAAGATGATGAACAAAATGTACAAACACTAGACCCTAAACCAGATGAAGATTTTGAAGCGGTGAATTTACTGCCGTGCTTGATGGAGATTGCGCCTGATATACACGTTCTTTGTGAACATACGGGTGCAGGATGTAAACGAAAACACGAGAATAAGTGGACTTGGGTGTTGTGGAACAAGTTTGTTATGTTGGTCGGGCCAGATTTCAAAACTTATGTTGCGCACGATATTCGAACTTTGTTACAATTTGCTTTTTTATTTAAGAAGAATTGAAATTTTAAAAAATTATGCAAAACTTTAAAAATAATAAAATAAGCGGTAAATACATTTGATAAAATAAATCAAAGCGAGAGTGAATTTACGTACAAAATTTGTTTGCATCCATGAGAAGCATACAATAAAAATACAGTAAAGCAAAATCAGTAAGTAAAGTTCGAAACAAAATAATTGTTCCACATTTTGTAGAGTCGCTCACAGTCATGTGCAGAAATGCAACACTTACGACAAATATACATGTCACGACATTGCTAAAAATAGTAACCAGGCACTTATTGATGTTCATTGCAAGTAAAAACGACAGAAGACTGCAAAGAAATGCAAAAATAAACATGTTGACTGTTTGA
>JGI24540J26637_10000184_pt1 | contig 24754 bp, 17 predicted proteins | sample NorSeaMetagenome_FD_26637 | JGI IMG/M metagenome (IMG submission 26637)
AGCCAGTTTGGTCCCACAGTGGTGGTTGGCTTTGGTGGTGTTTACGCGGAGGTGCTGGGTGATGTTGCCGTGCTTATGCCGCCATTTAATGCGGCTACGGTGAAACGTGCTTTACATAAACTATCTATGGCAGAACTCTTAACAGGTGTTCGCGGCGCCTCAAAAGTAGATGTTGACAGTTACTGTGAGGCAGCAGCCAGGTTATCTGAAATTGCAGTGACTTTCACCGATACTGTGGTTGAAGTGGACATTAATCCAATAACCTTAACGGCCGATGGCTGTCTTGGCTTGGATGCATTGATGGTGTTAGCGGGGAAGTATTAAACGGACATAAGCTGGGAAAATAATAATGAATATTGCTACACAGTCAGAGCTAGAGGAATTCATCAAACAATACCCAGAGATTAAAATGCTGGAAATTTTAATGCCCGATATGAATGGCATTATTCGCTGTAAGCGAATCCCAGCCGATGAGTTCGCTACTTTTTTTCGCGATGGCGTAAAGGGTCCGGCATCTACCGTATTGCTCAATGTGCGTGGCGAATTTTGTGATGAAGTAGATTTTGCCAATCTCGAGGGTGATCCCGATAAATTGATCTATCCTATTGCCAATACATTGGCGCCAATCACATGGTTGAAATCAGATACAGCCCAAGTTCTTGCTACCTTTGCTGAGTTGGATGGCAGTCCGGCATTATTTGACAGTCGTAATATACTGATTAAGGCGCTACAACCGCTGCAGGCAATGGGGCTCAAGCCGATTGTCGCCACTGAGCTAGAATTTTATTTAATTAAAAGCGGTGATTCTGCAGTGCCGCAGCCGCAACTAGCGAAGGTTCCAGGAACGAGTGTAGAGCAATCCGGCACTCAGTATGCAATGCCCGAGGATCTATGGGACAACGATGATTTTCTGGAAGATGTGCGCAGAGCCTGCGAAGTTCAAAAGGTGCCGATGACCACTGTGCATTCGGAGTTTTCGCCGGGGCAATTTGAAATTAATTTACACCATGTGGATGATCCTATCACCGCCTGTGATCACGCGGTGCTTCTTAAGCGCATTATCAAAGGGGTGGCACGTCAGCACGATATGGCGGCAACCTTTATGGCCAAACCTTTTGTTGATATACCAGGGAATGGCCTACATATTCATTTCAGTTTGTATGATGGCAACGGTGTGAACGTGTTCGCTGACCCAGGGTCTTCTGAAGTGCCTGCCATTTCCGAGACACTGCGCCATGCTATTGGTGGCTTGGCTGAGACTATGGCTGACTCTATGGCCATATTTGCACCTAACGCCAATTCTTATCGACGATTGATTCCTGGTAATTTCGCGCCACTGACGCCTAACTGGGGTTATAACCATCGCGATGTGGCGCTGCGCATTCCTGTTTCTGGTAACAAAGATTGTCGCGTTGAGCACAGGGTTTCAGGCGCTGATGCCAATCCTTATCTGGTCATGGCCGCCCTAGTGGCAGGTGTGCATCATGGCATTAGCCAAGGGAGTGAGCCTGGTGAGATGGTACCTGAAGGTCTTGAAATTGAAGAGGAGATTACCCTGCCCAGAATTTGGTCGCTAGCACTGGATGAATTTGATAGCAGTGCGATATTGCCGCAATATTTGGGAGAGGACTACTGCAGGCTTTTTGGTACGGTGCGCCGCGGCGAGTGTGAGCAGTTTGTGGCGCAGGTATCAAACATAGATTATGACTGGTATCTTCGGGCAATGTGACGGACCTGAATAGTCCATTAAATAATCATTTAACAGACTATATGCTCATTTAAAGAAATATTGTATAGTGACGCCAAAGGGCAACAATAGACCCTAAAATTAGGTAGATACTATGAAATTTATCGCGACGGATGTCTCCGATACAAAGCGGAAAATGGTTGATATGGCTGCCACTCAACTGAGTAAGCCGGGTTTTGCTATTGATCCCTATTTCTATCGTTCCCATGTGACCTATCAGGCTGAGCTAGAAAATATTATCTTTAAGAGTTGGCTTTATGCGGGGCATATCAGTCAAATCGCCAAAAAGGGTGATTTCTTCTTGTTCGATATTGGTGAAGACTCGATCATCATCTGCCGAGACAATAAAGATCATGTTCGCGCCATGCACAATATCTGTCGCCATCGCGGTGCGCGTGTTTGTGAGGAGGCCAGTGGCAATCGCCGCGCTTTTGTATGTCCTTATCATGGCTGGGGCTACGGCAATGATGGCACGCTAAAAGCGGCTCGTGATATGCACAATGTCGAGGGTTTTAATGTCGATGACTATTCCCTCAAGCCGGTGAGACTCGTGGTTTTTCAGGGTATGATTTACATTAATTGTGATCCCGATGCTGCCGATTTTGCGAAGCCCCTATCAAATATAACTACTCAACTTGGGGCCTATGACCTTGAAAATGCGAAAGTAGCTGAAGCTAAAACGTACCGCATCAATGCTAATTGGAAACTCTGTCTAGAGAATTACCTTGAGTGTTATCACTGTGCGAGCTCCCATCAACACTATGCCAAATTACACACCTTGCAGGCATTGGCGCATAAGGTAAAGCCCATCAATGAAGCCATGTGGGCGCGGGCAGAAGAGACCACAGGTGTTACCGGTATTGCCGATGAGTACTACGGTTATTACAACGATTCAACCTCTTTTGGCGCCTGTTCTTACCACAGTCGTTATGCGCTCTACGAGGGCTTTAAGAGTGGTAGCAAAGACGGTAAACCAGTGGCGCCGTTAATGGGTCATATGAAGGGCTATGATGGCGGTGCGGGTGATTTTCAGATGGGCCCGTTGACCTTTATGCTCAACTACCCAGATCACTGCGTGTTATATCGCTTTATTCCTCGCAGTCTCACCGAAACCGATATGGAATTGGTTTGGTATGTTAATGGTGATGCAGAAGAAGATGTTGATTACAACAAAGAGGAACTGACCTGGCTCTGGCATGAGACTAGTTTGGAAGATGAGTTTATTATTTTGCGTAACAGTGAAGGGGTAAACTCACACTTTTTTGAACCAGGGCCCTACCATCCAGAGCATGAAGCCACCTGTTATGAATTTATCACCTGGTACTTAAAGGCCCTATCTCAGGTAAAAGTAAGTTAGACCACAAAAGGATTTGAAAATGTTTTTAAAAGCCACTACAGAGACCAAAGAGCATGCGCCATCCTATTATGCGGCCTCCGCTAATTGGCAGACAGATTACCCGCAACTTGAGGGTGACCTAACTGTTGATGTGGTCGTGGTGGGTGCAGGTTTCAGTGGCGTCGCTACCGCCGTTGAGCTTTGTGAGCGCGGTTACAAGGTCGCCTTGGTAGAATCTAATCGTATTAGCTGGGGCGCCTCTGGGCGTAATGGCGGCCAAATAATCGGTGGCTATGGCAGTGATCCTAGTGCTTTTCGCTCAAGTATCGGCAGCGAAGGGGTTAGTATTGTTGAAAACATGGGTAGTGAATGTGTTGAAATTATTAAAGAGCGTATCGAAAAGTATAATATCGACTGCGACCTTAAATGGGGTTATTGCGAAGTTGGCTTAAAAAAGCGTCATTTAAAAAGCTATCGTGAATGGGCGGAAGAGGATCCAGCGATTCAACTTCTGGACCAAGCGGAAGTGAAACAGTATGTTAACTCTGATCTCTACCTCGGTGGTTACTATAGGCAAGATTGGGGGCATATTCAGCCACTCAACCTGTGCATTGGCGAAGCAAGGGTCGCCGAATCAATGGGCGCCAAAATTTTTGAACAGACACAGATTACTCGCATAACCTATGGGGAAAACCCTGCTGTACACACTGATAAAGGCTCGATTAGGGCAAACCATGTCATTCTCTGCGGTAATGCCTATATGGGCAATCTAGTGCCGTACCTAGACGCACGAGTACTTCCTGCCACCAGCTGTATTATTGCCACCGAGCCACTCTCTGATGAGCAATTGAAACAGACTATGGTGCGCGACGTTGCTGTGTGTGATTCCCGAACGGCACTAGATTACTACCGTTTATCCGCCGACAAACGCTTGCTATTTGGCGGCTTATCCAATTACTCAGGGTTAGAGCCGTCTAATGCTCAAGCCATTATGCAAGCCAAGATGGCCAAGGTATTTCCTAGCTTAAGGAGCGCTCGTATCGATTATAGTTGGTCCGGTAGAATGGGAATCAGTGTTCGGCGGATGCCGCAAATTGGCCGCATCAAAGACAGTAACGTACTTTACATTAGCGGTTACTCGGGTCATGGAGTTGCACCCACGCACATGACCGGGCGCATCCTGGCCGAAGCCGTGGACGGTGACACCCATCGTTTTGATATTATGAATAAGATGTTCCACTTACCCTGGCCAGGTGGAAAGTTACTGCGACGGCCCGCGATGGCGGTGGGTATGATGTGGTACAAAATGCTCGACGCAATTTAGGGTTTACCATGAGTAAAGAGGTGCTAATTTTCTTACATATGGACGACAAGCATCCCGGTTACATAGCTGACTATCTTCAGCGTCAAAAAATACCCTATCGTATTATTCGCGGCTATGCCGGTGATCCTATCCCCCAACTTGATGACAGTATGGCTGGCTTGGTTTTTATGGGGGGAGTCATGAGTGCCAACGATGATCTTCTGTGGATCAAACAAGAAATTGGCCTTATTCGCGAGGCTTTGGACAATAGTGTTCCGTTACTAGGCCACTGCTTGGGTGGACAGTTAATCAGCATTGCGCTCGGCGCATCGGTCACTACTAATGCCGTCGGTGAGGTAGGATGGCATCGCTGTACCAAGCAGGTTAATCAGCATGCATCCAAATGGCTTGAGGGTATTGATGATCGGTTTATGATGTTTCATTGGCATTTCGAAACATTTAGTTTACCGGAAAAAGCACAGCTTTTGTTTTCCTCTGACTACTGCCACAATCAGGCCTACAGCTATGGCAAAAATGTGTTGGCGATGCAGGGCCACGTTGAGATGACAGAGTCATTACTCGCTGGTTGGATTACTCAGTGGCGCGATGATTTGCAAACTACAACGCCTAGCACTCAGAACTATGAGCAAATAAAAGAGTCGCTAGCGACAAATGTAGCGGCTTTAAATCAGGTTGCGGAGAAACTTTATCAGAGATGGACCGCAACGATTACCCTTTGAATTAACTAGGCAAATACCGTGAAAAGTGAAGGCTATAGAGATAAGTATAATCGCCATCTGCTGCACCCATGGGGCGACCTTTCGGCTTTGGGTGAGGATGATACAAGCTCAGTAATTATCAAAGGTGATGGTGTTTACATCTATGACGTTGAGGGCAATCGGTTGTTGGATGGCCCTGCCGGCATGTGGTGCATGCAGACTGGCTATGGTCGCCGAGAAATTGCTGACGCGGTTGCCGAACAAATTATGAACCTTAGTTATGCTACTGGCTTTTCTGTTATTAACAATCGTGAGGTAGAGCTAGCCGAACGTATTGCCACAAAAACTCCGGGTGATCTTAATCGTATTTATTTCACCACCGGTGGTTCCACCGCAGTAGATTCAGCGCTACGACTTTGCCAATTGGCGAGTAATATAACCGGCCAGCCTAATCGTAAACATATCCTCACTCGCGAAAAAGCCTACCATGGCAGCACATACTTATCCGCGTCCATCACCGGTAAAGAGCGTGATAAAACAGCAATGGATATTAAGCGTGACGGTATTCACTTTCTCTCTGTCCCCTGTCATTTTTACCATCCTGAGTTTATCACTGAGACAGAATTCTGCGATTTTTTGGTGGATGAGTTAGAACAAAAAATACTCCAACTTGGCCCAGAAAATATCATGTGCTTTATTGCCGAGCCTATTCTTGCCAGTGGGGGTGTCATTGTGCCACCGGCAGATTACAACTATCGCTGCTGGCAGATGATTAAAAAGTACAACATTATTTACATTGCCGATGAGGTGGTGACGGCCTTTGGTAGGCTTGGTCACTGGTTCGCCTCAGAAGAGGTCTTTGGTATCGTACCAGATATCATTATTTTTGCTAAAGGCGTCACCTCCGGTTATATCCCTATGGGCGGCTACGCGGTGTCAGAGTCTTTGCTTGAAACCTTCACTGGTGATAATGCCGACGGCTGTCTGTACTCCAATGGCTATACTTGGGGAGGAAGCCCGGTAGCCTGCGCGGCAGCCCTTGCCAGTTGGGATATTATTGAAAACGAAAATTTACTGGATAATGTTCATCAAGTCGGACCCTATTTCCAGCAACAGTTGCGCAATCTCAGTGATATTCCACTGGTTGGCAATGTGCGCGGTAAAGGGCTAATGGCCGCTGTGGAAATGACCATCGAGGGCCATAGTGAGGCAGATCTGCTTGCCAAAGACTACGCCATCGGCGATATGGTCGATCAGCACTGTCAGCAGTTGGGGTTATTAGTGAGGCCATTCATTAATATTTGTATTATTTCACCGCCATTGATTATTACTAAGCAACAGGTTGATGAGCTGGTCTCGACACTGCGTCGGGGGTTAGAACTGACCTTAAACGATCTTCGAGATCAGGGAATCTGGACCGACTAACTAACACACGCAATTCAGCGCAACGGAGTAGTACATGGCTAATAAAGAGATTTTCGATAGTTTTTCAATGTTTGCAAATACCTTTAGCTATATGGGAGTACCCATTTCTAGAGATATTGAAGCGGCTGATCTAGTGGTTATGGGAATTCCCTATGATCTTGCTACTACTGGCAGGGCAGGCACTCGGCATGGGCCTCAGGCTGTGCGCCGGGCATCAGGTAATTTACGTTGGGAAGAAAAGCGCTGGCCGTGGACCTTCAATGCTTTTGATAAGCTCGATGTTATTGATTATGGCGATGTGGAATTTGCTCCGGGTGATTCTGCTGAAGCGGTGGAGACGATTATCAAGCATGTGGGCAATGTTCATAAGCACGGCAAAAAGACCTTGTGTTTTGGCGGAGACCACTTTGTGACTTTACCGCAACTTAGAGCGGTGCACCAAAGTCATGGCACTGTGGCACTGGTGCAGTTCGATGCGCATACGGACACCTATGAAGAGAGTGCTGAGTATGATCATGGTGGCATGTTCTATACCGCCCCTAAAGAAAATTTAATTGATCCAGCACATTCAATTCAGATAGGTATCCGCACCGAGTACTCGCCAGACGCGGATATTAAGGTTATCGATGCGGCTGCGGCCAATGACATGGCCTGCGCTGATATTGTTGCTGCGATTAAACAGAGAGTGGGGGACATGCCGGTATATCTGACCTTTGATATTGATTGTTTAGACCCAGCTTACGCACCCGGAACCGGCACGCCAGTTGTGGGCGGTATGACCACTGATAAGGCCTTAAAAATTCTGCGTGGTTTGGCAGGAATGAATATTGTTGCAGCCGATGTCGTAGAGGTAGCCCCAGCTTATGACCATGCTGATATAACAGCTTTAGCTGGCGCGACAGTGGGGTTGGAACTAGTTTATCTAATGGCGTCAGTCGCAGAGTAGTGATTAATCTCAGAACATTAGATTGCTGCCTCGAAGAACGATACAAGCTGAAATTTCTGCATGCAACGGGCCATGAAAGAATAACTACCGCATGGAGACATTAATTAGCCGAATAAAATAGGGCGCTGTAATCATCGCTCTTTTTCAGCTACCTCAAGAGGCCCAAGTGAATCAAGATAATAGGACTCCCCAGGCTGATATTTTTCAGAAGAGCCCATTATGCTATCGCGATAACTCTTTAGGGGCTGCCCTAATCCTAAAATACCCCTTTTCCGCGTTCGCCTCACTTTTTCAAGATCTGCTTCAAATAGAATCACCTCCTCTCCTGTTAGTGCTTCATGAATGATTTCACCTTCAGGCCCCGCCACTATAGATTGGCCAACACCCAGCGAACCTGTCCCATTAATGTCAACAAGATAGCATTGCTGTTGAGCAGCTGTTGCTTGAACCATAGCCTTCTCAACGGAGCGATCACAGGTGTCGGTTAAAGTTGGATGGAGGATAACTTCAGCACCTTTATTAATCATTGCTCGACTTAGCTCTGGAAACCACATGTCATAACAAATATAGAGACCAAAACGACCGACATTCGGTACATCAAAGCAACATATATCTGATCCCGCAGAAACACCTTTTTCATAGGGCAAAAACGGACATATTTTATTAAATCGATTGACGATATGACCTTCTGGATTGATAACTGGTGCAGTGTTATAAATTTTATCGCCATCTGCTTGATAGATGGATCCAGGAACTAACCAGATATTAAGTTCTGAGGCTAAATTACAGAGAACTGACTCTATTTCTTCGAGCATTGGCTCCGCATAATTTATCCCAGCACCACAGATTGAGAGTTCACTACCGACAATCATCTGTACAAAGGGAAAGCGTTTTACTGTCGCTCGCACTTTATTGCTGAAATGGTCAAGGTTTCTTCTATCTTTGAGGTTTAGCTGTAAGCCGGCAATAGTAAAATATGTCATTGTTATCCCTCTTTTAAAATTTCTTCGTTATTCAATTCACTGCGCCTAGCGGGTAAAAAAGACAAAATTGCGCAAGCTATTAAGCCAATGGTGGCCAAATTAATAATCACTCCAAACTCTCCTTGCCCAACAACTAATGCGGCAACAAGAGGACCACTGGCCAAGCCCATTTTTGATACAAACCCGGCAAATACGACCACCTGCCCTCGATCATCAAATGTGGCGCAAAGACCTAGTAGATATGGGACGGTAAACGCCCAGGTTACTCCTGTCACCGCATTGGCTAAAAAGTAGGCCTCTGGTAGTTGTGACCAGTGAAACAAGAAGGTAAACAGAGCGGCGATGCTGGAGCCTAGAATAATAGGTAATGCGCGGCCGAATTTTGTACCAATCATATACACGAGCAAGGCGCCACTCACGGCAATAATGTTTGCGACAGTTAGAATATTGCTCAGATAATCAATACTGTAACCATTGTCTTTTCCCAGCTCTATGGCGTAATCTGCGATACCCATATTCGACGATTGAAAGAAAAATAGTGCTAGTAATCCAAGTGCTGCGGGAGCCAGCATTATTGTTCTTTTATGAGTACTTTGTTGGCTTGGCTCGCGGTTATCATCTGGCTTAGCATAGTCCGGGATAAAGGGCACCATCAGAAGCGTGATAGCGCTAAACAATATCAGAGCACCAAATGCTGCGCCGGGACCGAAGGTGCCAACGAGTTTAGGTACAGTGAAGATTCCTAAACTGCCAAAGGTATATTGAATGGCCACAAGCATTCCGAATACTCGATCTGGACTCGCTGTTCTGGCGATAATAGAGAATCCTAACCCAACTAAGAAACCACCAATGGTGCCATGAATAAATCTTACGATAATCAAAACGTCTGGATCATTCAGGGAAAAAGATAAGACATCCACGCTAATTAAAGTTACCAATGTTAGGTAAGCAGACTCACGCCAAGGGATATACTTAACAATAAAAGTCGCTAATAGTGCGCCAAAAGCAGCGCCATACTTATTAGCACTAGTAATATAGCCGGCAGACTCACGACTAATACCTAGACCATCGACAAACGCTGACAGGAAGGCTCCGCCCAAATTGACATAAAACAATCCGGCTGTAGCTAAAAATGCTAAGAAAACCGCAACAACAACCCCCTCTTGTGAGACCTTCGGTATGACGCTGACATTGTCTTTATTAGTAGTCTTTAAATTCATCAAATTTCCTTAACAGATGGAATGAGTTTTATTTAAATGCTGCAGAACCTCGGCAAAGCGGAATACGCCGCCGTCGCTAAGATAGTAATATACGTCGCCATCTGGCAGCAGGACAACGCTGATACCGCCATAGCCAGACATAAATGGAAGCCATTTCTCTTTAGCGCATCCGAGTGAAGATGCCGCGTTCCAAGCCCAAAAGCCATGTTTAAAGCGAAGACTTTGTGAGCCTGCAACTGCACCTCGATCAGAGGGGTCGACTTGCATGGCTTTACTAAACATGGAGTGATCTAATTGCTGGGTGAAAACTGATTCTTTAGATGAGAGAGCACTCGCAAGTTTGGCAATATCACTACGTAGTAGCGTGAGACCCCACCCCGTAAGCGGTTGGCCTTGTTGACGATGAGGTTGATCAAGTAAAGGAGATAGTCCGAGCCTATGCCAAAGTGGAATAAGGACATCATTATAAAAATCTGCGTCCTCACCATGTTTTTCCCGCCAGAAGTTTTGCATAGCCACACCAAGTAGCCAGAAGTCAGTGGTATGGTAAACCCATTGCTCACCAGGCTGTTTTTTTACCTTATAGCGGTTACAAACATGCTTTGTTTTTGCTTCTGCTGAGGTCTTGTTCATAAAAGAGAGCAAATGCTTATTTTCATCACTATTAGGTCGGCTGCTGCCATAGCGTCCCGTCGTATTATTTAGTAAGTGCTGTAAAGTGATCGCTCCCCAAGCTGAACACTCTGGGACTAAATCTTTGACTAACAGATTCTTAACACCAGGTTGAAGTGCTTCTAAACGCATTAATCCAATACCACCAATGATAGATTTTGCGAGAGAGTAGCTAGGGAGAGGCATATGAGAACAGTCAGGAAAAGCAGCCGCTCGGGTAGGACAATCACTCACATAATGGGTACCCCTCAAAACAGTGCCAAAGGCGGTCATTGAGGAGGGTTGAATATAATCTAATTGTGAAAAAATCATTGGATCGAGATGTGGATAGTCCTCCGAGAGTTTGTCCATAGATTTCTCTGGTAATCGATTATTGATTTCGTTCACATAAGCCGTGATAACTGAGGGGCTATTGTTAGTATCTTTGGTGGTAATGTTAATTTTGGTACTTCCTAGAGCGTTAAATTGGAAGTATTGACAGGTCTCAGTCGCAATTTGGTAGCTTGCAGTGTTGTTTTCAATAATTATCATACCTTGATGAGTACAGTTCTCATCTTTACCAACTAGAGCGATTGGCAGCACAATACTCACTTTTTTCTTGCGAAGTTGCCAGCGGCCTGGTTCAACCAAGATGTCCCAATATTTATTTTGGGTGACCTTTAGACCTCTGTTAGTTGGGATTGCGCGGCCGTCGCTAGCGATGATTAAATCAAATTTCATATTAGGCAAGTTACCTAACTGTTTACCTGTTGTCCGAGTAAATCGAGGAATGTCGACTAACACTTGAAATTGTTTGATATCGGATTCACTAATACTGACTTGGATTTCTGTATCTGCAGAGCTAAAGGCACTAAACAGCATTATAAAAGGCAGTAAACAAATGTGTCTGTAAACACAGTAAGGCATGTTGGGAATAACAGGGAACCTAGCGAACATCAATACCGGCCCTCACTAAAATCGCACTCAAATGGCTAAGATAATCAGTATATTTTCTCCAGCGATCAAGGGACCGTGAATACACAGGTTGCCTTATTTGAGTCGCACTGGCGGTAGTGGAGGGAGTTTTACTTTCATAAAATTTAAGACACTGTGGATCCCAATCTAATTTGCAAAAGTCTAATACTTTTCTCGTTTCTTTTTCCGTGTCGGTGACGAGACTTTCATAGCTCACTGAGTGAATAACGCCGGGCATGACTGAATGCCAATGATTCATTAACTGATGATAGGCTACGAAGTAGTGACCGAGATCAGTAAGATCATAAGAAAATGGGTATATGTCTCTGAATTGCTGCCGATACATTGCCATGCATGAAGCTATGGGGTGACGCGTTAGGTTAATGATCTTTGCAGACGGCAATGCTCGATGAATGAGCCCAGCATATAAAAAATTAAACGGTAATTTGTCAATAAAATAACTACCCTCGAAATTTTCAGGAACAGCTTTACTCAGATAGCCATCAGCAAGTTTTACCAGATCGATGTTATTGGACCGGTTAATCAGGTCTAAACTAGACAGCTTGGTCTGACTGTCGTTTATTGAGGTTTGTCCGGTTATTTCTCGGCCAAAAAAATCCAACTCACCTCTAGACTGTATCGCTGAGTGGCTACCCAATATGCGCTCAAGTAAAGTAGTGCCAGTGCGAGGAAGCCCGATGATAAAAATTGGTTGGATCCCAGCCCGCTGAATGTTTTTTTGAGCGCAGCTAACAGGGCCAAATGTTTGCTGAATAACAGCCATTATATTTGTATCGGCTTTGACGTCATAGGACATGTTTGATCGACGTATATCTGAGCCTTGTTTAAGGTATTTAAATGATTTTTCAAGATCATTCAAATCATCAAATTCTTTTGCCAATGCATAGCAAATTCCTGAACGAGCAGACGTTGTAATTGTGTTATCTGAATATGCTTTGCTGAGCTCTTCAATGTGATTATCTTCCAGAGACTGCGTTCGCAGAGATGAACGCATGGACTGAGCTTCAGAATCAAGATAATTTAAGCCTAAACATTTATTTAAGCTCGCCTCACATTTTTTAATGTCACCGGTAAACCGATAGGCCGCGGCAATGTTGTAGTGGAGCGAGGCATTTTCTGGTTCTTGTTGGAGAGCCGAGCGGTAATGTTTTATCGCGGCCTCATGCATTTCTTCCGCTGAAAGTAGTAAGGCAATTTCAGCGTGAACAGCAGCATTGGCTGATTTTAACTCCGATAGCACATTTAATATGTCTGTAACTTCCTTATGCCTCTCTAATCTTGACAGAAACTCGATTCGCTGCATTAGAATGAGAGGCTCGTGCGGTTTTAAAGACAGTGCTCTAGAGGTAGATATGAGTCCAGCTTCAGATTTATTTAGCCGTAGATGAATACAGCCAGCTAGCCACCAACCCTCAAAAAACTCTGGGAAGTGAGAGTTAAGTGTTCGGCACGCATCAATAGATTTTTTTATCTCATTTTGCTCAAGAGCAGACTTGGATAAAGAGTAGAGTTGCAAGGCACTAGTTGGCATAGCGTATATTATTTTAGGNTGATTGACCTATATGGTAAATCATATGAATTAAACTTATCCAGTAGTTGAGAAGAGCCCAGCTACTGCATAAAAGTTGCTGTTAGAAGCGATAGCTAGCTTTTAAGGTAATAGTTCTTGGTGCAGTAATGAAATCTTTCTGTCCTGTACCATAAAAACCATTAGCTACATCTGATGTCATATACTCCTCTTTGTAGGTTGCCACAGTGCCACGCTCATTGAAGAGATTTTTCCCAACTAGAGAGGCTGACCAATGATCGCCAATCAGAGTCGCCGACATAAACCATAAATCAAAACCATCTAGTGTTGCAGCCCAATCAGGATCGATATTTAAGATTGAATTCTCGACATCAGATTGAAAGTAGCCATCGATCCGACTAATTAGTAAAAGACCGTTGTCTAGAACAGTTTCATGCTTTGCACCTATATTGATGGTGTTTTTAGCAGTCCCAGGAAGCCGAGCGCCGTTAGTCGCCCGAAGCTCTGATTTACCGGCCGTTAAGTCGCTGGCATCATGGAGATAAAGATCATCTGTCAACGACGCATCGACATAGGTATAACCACCAAACATAGTAATAGAATCAGACACAGCCCAGTTAAATTCTGTCTCGAGGCCTTTGGATGCTGCTGATTCGCCATTAGCGACAGCATAGTAGGCACCGGAGGGTGTAGAAACATTCACCTGGGGGTCAGACCAGTCGACATAAAAACCGGCAATTGTATAATTAATGTTATCCATTTGCCCTTTCATACCAATTTCGTAATTCATGACGGTGTCACTGCCAAAGTTACTCCATTCCGGATCATTAGGATAACTCACATCAGGTCTTACAGGCGCGGCATTAGTGCCACCTCGCCGGTAGCCTTCAGATATCGTTCCATAGACCATTGTATTGTCATTGTAATCCCAGGCTAAATTAAACTTTAGTAGTGTATCGCTATCTTCCTGAGTGTCTTCAACCACAGGATTATAGACATACCAAATGGGGAATGAGGTTTGCGAAGTTACTTTGTCTTCATTGTCAAAATAACGCGCACCTAAGGTAGCTGCAAGATTTTCAGATAGATTCCAGGTCACCTCTCCAAAGAGAGCAAAGTCAGTGAAAGCTCTCTCATGAGTCCAGTCAAATGTAATATTTGAGCCTGGATTGTAGTAAAGACCAATATAACTGTAGGGAGGAAGTGCTAGATAACCTTGGTATGGCTCCGGCCCACTGGCGGCAGCCCACCATTCTTGGAATCCTCGGGCTCTAGTTTGCTGAGCCGCTGAAGCCTCTTGGTCCATATAGAACGCGCCAATGGTCCAGTCAATATTCTGATCGCCGTTGGATACTAAACGCAACTCTTGAATCAATGCTTTCTCAGAATTTTGACGTTCCGCAGCCATGGCAGGACGAGGCATATAGCCATAGCCATAGTAGAGTAGCCAACCTTTGGCAGCAAAAAAACCAGTATTATCACTAACTCCCTCATAGGACCGTTCATACTGGGATGTACTGGAGCTTAGGGTTGCAAACCCTAGATCATAGGTCATCTCCAAACTCGTGAATTCGGATTCGTTAGAGGAGGGTTCGTTAATCACAGCTCCAATTTCGTAGTCGCCATAGTATTCTCCCCATCCATCTGGCCCCGATGTTGCTTGACGCCTACCACCATATTCGCCTTTTTGATTCATGTAGGTTAGCGTGGCTTCAAAGTTATCATTGGGGGTCCACCTCAAAGCGGCTCTCGAATAGTCAACATCAACGGTATCAGCTTGCTCATTGTTAGTGTAAATCGGTTCACCGTAGGCAATATCGCCACCCTCTGCTAATGGAATCCCATTGTTGTCAGTTGCATAGACATTGACATAATCGATGACACCATCATTATCGATTAGGCCGCTACTGAACCTAAATGCTAAATCATCTGAAAGGGGGATATTGAGCATTATATCGGCACTAAAATTTTGTCCAGAGGATCCAGATGTTGTGCCAACAGAGGTATCTATTCGAGCATCTAATCCTTCTATACTTGGCTCATTCATCACAAATCGTACTGTGCCACCTAGCGATCCTGACCCATAGAGTGTGCCCTGTGGTCCACGCATAGCCTCAACGCGCTTAACATCTTTTAAGATGAAATTTGCAAAAACGGGTGTATCCCCTACGTAGGTGGATACCGTAGGATCAGAGAGAAAACGTCGATCTGTGGCTGCAGGATCAACATTAAGTCCTCGAATCGTAATAACATTATTATTTTCAGAAAATCGTCCACCGCCGTCAGAAACAGAGATGCCAGGCATTGAGCGCATTAGTTCTTGCACATCAGTAATATTTGCAGCATCGATTTCTTCACCAGTTATAGCTGAGATATTAAACGGAATATCACTCGCATTCATTTCGCGCCTAGTCGCGGTGACTACAATCTCCTCTAGAGACGCTGATTGTGCAGCAAACACCTGATCAGTTTGAGGTATCAAAGTTGTTGCGAAGGCAACAGCCGCAGCGATCTTAGTTTTCTTATATGACACTGTAGTTCTCATCCTTTGAGCTCCTAAATAGCGAACTTTTCTATGATCTAGTTTGGTTAAGCGAGATATTGATCAAATTTATACTTGCTAACAGTTGTGAATCTCTACTTTATAGTTCCATTTAAATATAAAGTCAACTCTACTAAAATACAAACTAGATACTGCCACGTGATTTGTCTATTTCGAGCTATTTAATAAGCGGGGTAAGAATAAATGTCACATCTTTACGAATTGAATTTCCAAGGTCTGTAATTGACATATCTTTTAAATAGATAAAGTTTAGAAATTGAATTCTTTCATTGCGTGTTAGAAAGTTAGATAGGTATTCCACATCAATATTGGAACTGATTTTTTCTTGCTTCTGATAGGACTCTAAAACATGAAAAATAGCTGTGCCTAAGCCGCCGGCAATAGTCTCAATGTATCGGGGAGCAACGGTTTTGTCTGCCGTTGTAGCAACATAAGCAATAACATTACCCCATAGTTCACGACTCAGGGTCGATATAGTGTCATGGACATTAGACATGATAACTTCTGTTACCAAGTCCACAGGATTTTCGGAAATAGCCCGATCAGAAAAGTCAGAGTCCTTTTGCGCAACGCCAACCTCACCGCGGGCAACAATGGCTAACAGTAATTCGTCCTTGGAACCATAATAGTTGTATACAGTTGCCTGAGATACCATTGCTAAGGCTGCTATTTCTTCAATACTTGCAAGCTCAAAGCCTTTTTCTACAAAAAGGTTTTTAGCAGCAATCTCGATGAGTTCGCGTCGTTGCGCTTTCTGATGTGCTCTTAACTTAGACATTAGTTCCTTAGCTTAGCTTGGAAGCAATTTTGAGTAATCTAATCGGCTATGAAATTCTGAGATTACATTAAATTACGTCATTTTCAAAGAGTATCAAAAATTCAATTGAGTCTAATGGAGCTTNATTACTGCCAAATAAAAAAATCACTGTTACTAAAAGTCGCGAACGAGATTTCAATAATNTCATAGTTCCAGACAGTACTTATAGAAGTCCGTTTCTCGCACATAACCTAGTGATTCATAGAGGCGTTGTGCGCCTACATTATTTATTTCAGTTTCAAGGTCTATGCGGGAAGCTCCCGACTGCTTAGCATGCTCTAGCGCGCGGCCCATCAAGGCCTTACCTGCGCCTAACCGTCGCGCACTGTCGTCGACAAAAAGATCATAAAGCACCCAAATGGGCGTGGCATCGACGCTGCAATAGGTGGCATAGAGTTGCGTAAATCCCACAGGCTTGTTATCTGACCACGCTAAGAAAATGACCGAGCTTTCTGTACTGATTCGCTCCGCGATATAGTCAGCGGCGAGTTGCTGATCTGGATCCTGCTGGTAAAATTGGCGATATTGATCAAACAGCCGTGCCACATTACTAATATCCTTACTGGTGGCTCTGGTCACATCAATAAGTGTACCCGCCTGATTTTTCATACCCTGTTCAGTAGGCATGCTGTAGCACCAAGGGAAAATACTAGCTAAAAAACTCAGGCATACCTTGCGCGCATCATCGCGATCATAGCTCTCACCGGCAAACAAAATTTCCTTCCACACCTCATCAGTAATCCCTGAAATAGCGTTGGCAATGGCCCGCGCACTGATCTCTGTTTGTTTATTGGCGTTGTTGATAATTTGTTCACACAGACTGAGAATTAACTTAAAGTTTTGTTTGTCTAGCGCCCCACGAATACGCTGATAATCCTCTCGGCCACGACTTTCCGAATCAAAGGCATGCCAGACCGCCATCTTGCGATGTTCGGTTATTTCAGGATCTAAGGACGCATCAATAATAGCGGCCAATCGAGAGGCTGGTTCAGGGCCAGCATTTTTTAACGCATTGGCAATCCCTCGATCAAATTCCTCTGAGACAAAATTAAGGGTTTCTAGTAATAATGATTCTTTGCTATCAAAATGAAAGTTAACTGTGCCTGCGGTGAGTCCGGCAATAGAACTAATTTTTGCTAAAGTTAACTTAGATAGTCCAAATTCAGCAATTGCGGTTATGGTTGCGTCAATTAATAGATTGCGCCGCTCATGGTGATGATCAGGATTAGAGATTGCCATAATAATGACCTCTGTAATTGTAAATTGAATGCCGGTTTAATAATCTATATGCTTGTATAGTGTGACACAGAACAATGATTAGCAACCCTTATCGTCGTTGACCCAACGCCCCTAATAACAGGATATACTGATCTATGGCCTATATTTTACCAGGACCCAAAACCACGGCAAGGCTCGCCTCAGGGAAAAAGCTGTTTCGTCATGGATTAACTTATGATGCTGCCGCTGAGCAGTCTTCCGGCAAAGGGTTTATCCCGCCAGCACAAATCATTCTCGGCAAGACCAAGGGTGATTACGTCTGGGATTTAGATGGCAACCGTTTTATTGACTTTCAAAATGGCTGGGCGACTAATGCTTTGGGCAACTGTCACCCCGAAGTGTTGGAGGCTGTGCAGGACGCGCACCAGCGCTATGGTTATCATTGGGAGCATCCCTTGAGGTTCGAATTAGCCGAGCAATTGGCTGAGATTATGCCCGGCAAGCAATTACCGCGATTTACCTTTGAAGTCTCTGGTACCGAGGCGGTAGAGTCGGCAGTGCACACTGCACTGTGCTTTAAAAAGCGCCGCTATATTATTAGCTTTACCTCTTCATTCCATGGTGCAGGTATCGGTACCAAAATGATTAGTGGTTACACCAGTGAGCACAATCTCTATATGGAGCCTTGGGATGGCGCCGTGATCAAGGCACCATACCCCTACTCACAAAATATTCCCGCCGATATGACCCCCGAGCAGTATGTGAAATATTGCCTGTGGTATCTCGAGGAACACATACCTGAATATATTGTGCCGGCAGACAATATCGCTGCCATTATCGTTGAGCCCGGTTTAGCGGAAGGCGGTAACTGGATTCCCTCAGTGGACTTTATTCAGGGGATTCGACGTATCTGCGATAAGCACGACTGGTTGATGATTGTTGATGAAGTGCTCACCGGTCTGGGCCGTACAGGAAAAATGTGGGGTATTGACCACTATGATGTGATACCCGACATGATGGTGGTGGGTAAGAACTTATCTGGTGGTGTTGAACCCTGTGCTGGCGTGGCTGCTCGCGATGAAATACTGGGCGATAACCCGCGTGCGAGTGCTGGCAGTACTTTTGCTGGCACGCCAGCTGGGTGTGCTGCGGGCCTGAAGACGTTAGAGATTTTTCAGCGCGATAATGTCATTGATCATGCCGCTGAACTGACCCTTGTCGCTGAGGAGCGTATGGCCGGGTGGTCAGAAAAATATGCCATTGTCAGTGATGTCCGCTGTCTGGGTTTGTTGATGGGCATCTCATTTACCCATCCGGATAAAGCACAGTTTGGCGATGATTATGATGACAGTTTTGTTGCTCGCACTGTGCGCAATGAAATGCTAATTAACGGCGTTTGGGCAATTTGCGACACAGAACCCACGGTGCGAATGTACCCGGCCCTAAATATGGACAAAAAGGTCTTTGTAGAGGCGCTAGACATTATCGAAGCGGCTATTCAGACAGTAGAAAATGGTGCCTCGTTGGTGGGTGACTACCCGGCTATACCTTCCGGCGTCACTGGTTTTTAATGTTCCATTTAGCATTACACTTTATTGTTCCCGCGGTGGCTGCGGGGTTATTTTTTCGCCACCGCTGGCAACATGCTTATTTACTTATGATGGCAACGATGTTGGTGGATCTCGACCACCTCTTTGCTAATCCCATTTATGATGCGACCCGTTGCAGCATTGGTTTTCATCCCCTCCATCAGCCTGGGTTTATCGCCCTTTATGGGCTTTTGTCCCTCTTTCCAAAAACCCGCCTTATTGGCCTTGGTCTGATCATTCATATGGTTTTAGATTCTATTGATTGCCAATATACCAATGGGGTATGGATAAATTAGACTTTAATAAATAGTTACGTTTTCACGCATCATGACTCTATACTGGCGTTAGTCGATTAAAACTCCCCTGGCCGACATCGGTTAAAGCGCTCTAGTAAGGGTTTATAGATATCGGTCGCTACCGATCCAGATGCAATCCATTCAAGGGTTAGATCTTGAATACTGACGCCATTGGCCGAACTATTTTGACCAAACCCCTGTTGCAATCGTGATACCTGATACTCCATTCGTAGGGCTTTGTCCTCTGCCGGTGTGTCCTGATCGGTGAGTATTTCGGCGCGAATACATAATGTTTTTAATGCTTTTTGGTGATTATCAGTATCTGCTGACGAGTGACCCAAGGCTATTTTTGTATCAAGCGCTTGGCGGCCATTTTTGGGCCATTGTTCAACACCCTCAATAAAGTCCTTGGCTTGCTGGAGTAAGCTGTCTCTCTCCGCGGTATCAGTCGCTATTTGAGATAACCGAATCATGTCGCTGGCGGTAAACAGGTTTTCCCACAGTTGCACCTTAGCTAGCGTTAAATGATTGCCTACGGCTGTATCAAAGATGGTGATCGCTGATTGGAAATGTTGATTAATCGCTACTGCGGCAGCCTTAGGCAAATTGCCCACTGCACTGAATTCGCGCTTACACTCGATAACCCGGATTCGGGCATTCAGCAACTCTTTGCCGCTCAATTGAGTGAGTGTTTTGACCTCTTTGGTCAGCGCCTCTGCAGCTGCCTTATGAGTATTCAGTTCGGCTTTAAATTCTACCGACTGCTGTTGGCGCTGGGCAAAAANAGCATCACAACTGGCTCTGAATAAACGCCATAGTTTTTGTTCTTGCTTGCGTGGCACCACACCNACTTTTTGCCATTGCGCTTGCAAGTGCTTTACCTTTTCCGTCGCGGCTCGCTTATCACTGGTTTCTAGCAAAGCATCTACCTGAGCAATTAGCTGTTGCTTGCGCTCGACATTTACCTGTTGATGAGCGGACAATTTACTGCGCAGAGTGTCTAGTAAACGGTCGAATTTTTTCTGCACCGGTTTATTAGCAGCGCGATCCGTGGGTGCATAGCTCTGCCACTCTTTAATCGCTGTGCCGATTAATTTTTCGGTCAACCTCCAGTCAATACTTTCTGCGCCATCGCCCTCCCAAGACTGTGTGCTAACGTAGTCATTTAGCTGACTAACCAGGGTGCGACGTTTCTCAATATTAGATCGGCGGATCTCTGACTTTTGCTCATAATACACTTTGCAAGGTTGGTAGGCTTGCTCAGCGAGCTTATGAAAAACTTCCCATAATTGCTGATCTTGTGAACCTTTGCTTAGTGACTTCCACTGATCTTGCAGACGACGAATTTTGCTGGCCAGGGCCTCTGGGTTGTCTTGGCTCTCGGTCAGCGCTTGCATCTCATTAATCAGTTCCTGCTGCTTTGGTTGCACAGCAAAGTTCTTCCAATCGAGTAATTTACCCAGTGCTTCATCGAGCTGTTCAACCTTGGCAGTCATTGTTGNCGNTAGNTTGCCGAAGTCACTCAACTTTCGCTCCAGAGTGCGACGTATGCCTGCTGCATCCCGAGACAAGCCTTTTTGCATTGCCTGGTTTGCCTGGCTAATCAGAGCGTTAATATGTCGCTGACGATCACTTTCAGCCTGCTTTTTATCCGCCCAATATTTATCATTCTCAGCCAGTATTTGTCGAGCATCATTAACCTGCTGAGGTACCATTGTTGATGGCAGCACGCTGGCAGCTTGAAGCCGCACTTTGATAGTTTTGTAGGCGGCCTGTTGGCCAGATACCCTATTTTCTTCGCTTTGCTCTTTATTTTGCACTGCATCTGTTGCGTCTACAGTAAGCAAGGCTAATTGACTTTGTAGGCTACCAAACTCATTAAGTAATTGAAGCTGTTGTTTAATGCCCTCATTAACCAGCGTAAATGCTTTAATAGTAGTGTTATTCGCTGAGGCTAGCTCAAGTGCCTGATGCCACTGTTTACTATGGGCACTGNACTTGGACATAATGTTGGTAACTTGGTCAGCACTGCCGTCGCAGGCATAGGTCTGACTGAGTACAGCATGGAGTTGGTCAATAACCTGCCCAAAACTTGCTTCTGCGGCCTTAATGGCGGCCGTGCTTGCAGCAATGTTGGCGAGTTCTAACTCATGGGCATCAATAGTCAGTTGGCAGGCTGCAATAGCCTGCTGAACTCGACTTTTGAGAGGCTCAAAAGACGCGCTCTCCAAGTCTGCCCAAGCTGCGATCATACGTGTTGTTCTGCCTGTAAACTGCTTATCAAAAGGCCGCTTACTGTGGGCGTCTAGGCGCTCGCAAAGCTCGCCAATGTCCGCCTGAATTTTTTCCGCCTGTTTTTCTTGGTCACGCAACCGGTCACACTTGTCTTTGACAATTTTGTACACTAGCTTGTCTTTGCCTCTAGTGTCTTTTAATAATTGTTTTAGTTGGTTGGCATCTTCAATCTTCGCTGCAGCCAACTCTCGAACCCGTGCGGGTGAACCCGCTATGGCAACCTGATAAAGAAAATCTGCATCAGTGTGGGTATTGAGCAGTTGAGTCAAAATATCTGTGCTTTCACAAAATCCGACGATTGAAAGTTGCGTCAAACCATCAATATCACATTGGATGAATTCATCAAATGTAATACTGCCATCATCAATCAAACTAGCCATACGGAGTTTGGCAGCCTGTTGCAATTTTGGGGCCTCATTAGTGACTGCAAGTGCGTTTAATACAGGACTCTCTGATAGATAGGCGACGGCGGCTATGCGTAAGCTTTCTCCCTCTTCACTCTGAATGAGCAACGTTAGTGCCTCCATTGATAGGCTACTTAGTTCCGCCATTCGCTGCTCGAGGGTTTTCGGTTTCATCTTATCCAATAGCTGCGACATCATCGCCATGCTGTGTTCCTTTTACTTAATATCCAAGACCCGTGAATTGNACGTTAGAGGCTGTTTGCCAATGGCCGCTAATATTACACCTTATAAGACTGCTGGGAAATAATTTGGACGCGGTTAGTGAACCTATTCCTGATTCTATCGCCTCTTTTGAATCCCTTGGGAGCAGCCTAAGGACTCCATTCAGGTCAATGATTGCTGTTGATGGACTGGGGCAAGCTTAGAGTTTGGTTTTACCCATAAATAAGGTAGTCTAGGAACTATTGATTTTTGGCATTGATTAGGTCAAAAGCGTGCAGCACACTGCTCTCGTCAGAAGAGCGTCAGTATTGAGGGAAATGGACTATGAAGATCGTATTAATCGGCTGTCTTACCGCTGCTTGCGCGGTTAGTGTCATGTCAACATTAACGGCCGAAGAGCAGCTAAAAGAGTCTGTAATGGAGGGTTTTCCGCCGACTAAGGCCAGTCAGGCGACTATGAGTAACTACCTTGAGACCCCTTATAGTCAATGGGCATTTGCCAATGCAGGCGCACCTTTAAACGTAGTGATGATTCCTCGGCAAGGGACAATCTTTGAGTTAACTGGGCCCACCATGCCGAATCTTGGCAATTTTACTGTGTCTGATGCCGCCGGAAAAACCATGGGATTTGAAGACCTATTTGCTCAGAATTATGCTGANGGCTTAGTAGTNGTGCAGGGNNAACAGTTGTTATTTGAAAAATACTTTAGGCATTTAGATGCGCATGGCCAGCATATTTGGTTTTCCATGAGTAAGTCATTGGCCTCCACCGCGCTAGGGCTATTGGTAGAGGCGGAGAAAATTGATCTTTCAGCTTCACCCACTAAATACATCCCNGAGCTAAAAGGAAGTGGCTTTGACAGAGTCACGATTCAGCATGTATTGGATATGGCAACTAGCATCGATTTTAATGAAAACTATACCGATATTAATTCCGATTTTTTGGTTCACTATGCACCGGCATTGAATTTGGTGTGGTTAAAAGGTGCGGCGGACATAAAGCCAGGAGAGACTCAGATTTATGGGGTCCATGACTTTTTGACTCACTTTATTAAACCTGATCTCAAACGGCAGCCGGGTGATAATTTTGACTATAACTCGAGTAATGCTGATGTGCTGGGGTGGTTGATTTCTCGTATCAGTGGCCAGCCTTTTCAAGACTATATTCAGCAGAACATTTGGTCAAAAATTGGTGCAGAGCACGATGGGTACATTGCTGTTGATAGGGCATTTATGCCGGCAGTAACTGGCGGCATGAATAGCACGACCCGCGATGCAGCGCGCTTTGGCATGATGATTCGTGATAATGGTCAGTTTAATGGTGAGCAGATCATTCCGGCCCGTTGGGTGAGGGCGACTCTGGATATTACTGACAAACTTAGCACTAATATGAAAACCAACGCTAAGTATTCTGAAGAACCCTGGTTGGCTTATCACAATATGTGGTGGGTTTTGGATGAAAGTCGCGGCGAGTTTTGTGCGGTGGGTGTCCATGGCCAAGTTATTTATATCAACCAAGAGGCCGATACTGTGATGGTATGGTTTTCTAGTCAACCCGGAGCAACGGCAGCGCGTGATCCTAATTTCAGATCGAAACTTAAGGCTGCTAGGAAGGTGGCCGATCATTTAAAAGGATCAAAGACCAATGAGCATTAATGTCCGCTGCTATGTGACGGTATTCCTAGTGGCTATTGTTGTGATGTCTGGCCAATCCATAGCTTCTCAAGAGATAGGTAACTCAACCTCAATTTCTGCCCATCAGGCAGCCAATTTAATGCAGTTGCCGCTGGGCTGTGCTGAAACTGAATATCCGAATAAGCTGAGTCAGACGCTACATAGTGACGATGATTTGGTCTCGCCCAAGTCATTGCATCCGGCTTTTTATGGTTGTTTTGATTGGCATTCTGCGGTGCATGGTCATTGGTCTATGGTGCGCCTACTTAAGGCCTTTCCAGATATTGAGGGGGGTGAGAGAGCTATAGCGATCTTGCAACAGCACATTACCCCAGCCCATATCGCTGCCGATTTGGCCTATTTCAAACTCAACAGTTCTTGGGAGCGACCCTATGGCTGGGCTTGGCTGTTGAAGTTAATGACCGAGCTACACACTTGGAATGACCCCGTTGCAGAACCACTTGCATTAGCATTAAAGCCGTTGGCCGACTATTTGTCGACGATGTATGTGGTGCATTTACCCAAGTTGGTTTATCCCATTCGAGTGGGCGAGCACACCAATACCGCATTTGGGCTAACCTTTGCCTGGGACTATGCCGTGCTGTTTGAGGATGCCAACCTAAAGGCGGCGATAGAACAGCGAGCGCAAGACTTTTATCTTGAGGATAAGAACTGTCCCATTGAGTGGGAGCCCAGCGGTTATGATTTCTTGTCCCCCTGCTTGGAGGAGTTAGATTTGATGCGTAGGGTGTTGCCAGAGAAGCAGTTTATGGTCTGGGTAAAAGACTTTTTACCGCAGCTGTTGTCAGCAGATTTTGAATT